>Ga0163111_10000596_pt1 | contig 21731 bp, 16 predicted proteins | sample CRUFie1St18metaG_FD_109645 | JGI IMG/M metagenome (GOLD analysis project Ga0163111, IMG submission 109645) | Marine microbial communities from the Costa Rica Dome - CRUD Field 142mm St18 metaG | ecosystem: Environmental > Aquatic > Marine > Oceanic > Photic zone | place: Costa Rica: the Eastern... | reverse complement strand
GTTTCCCGGTTCATTCCAGGTGGGTGGCCGCCTTGCTGAAATCTGCCTTCCAGTGAAGGCCTGACATCAAACAACCGGCTAAGCCTCCCTTATTTATACTAACGGGCCGGGCCCATGTTTGCAATGCGAACACAGTAGGGATTAGATAATTATTATATTATCTGAAATTAACGTCGAGATTTTTTTTCAATTCTTTAAGAACTTCTTGATGAGCTTTATCAACCTCCTCTGATTTTAGTGTGCGTTTATCATTTCTATAGGTCAATGAATAGGCTAGTGATTTTTTTTCGCTATTCAATTTTTCACCACTTTCATCATGAAAATAATCAAATAATTCAAATGACTCTAAAATATCCAAATCAATTTCATTCAGTGTGGAGATAATTTTGTTATTGGTAATTTCAAGGGGAAGTTCCATGGAAATATCTCTTCGAATTGCAGGGAATTTTGGGAGTTCGGTAAATTTATCCATTATGGAAATTTTCTCCATGATTTTTGCAAGATTGAGCTCTGCAATATATATAGGAAAAGTGGCATCCATTTTTCTGGTCTTGGCTGGAGAGAGCTGAGCAGCTTTTCCGACTGTTGAATCTTTTAAAATTATTTCACAGTTAATGATAGTATTTTCAGTATTAGATTCAGATGGAGAAAATATTATATTTTCTCCTATTAACCTTTCTATCATACCTGACAAACTAAAGAAATCGGGTGCTGGAGGATTTTTGCTTAACCATGAGCGGTTTTGCGGACCGGATATAAGGAGAGCAATATTTTGAAATTCTTCAATTTCGTTATTTTCGGCAAAAACTGTCCCAGATTCATATAATCTAAGAGCTTCAGCTCCTTGGTGGATGTTTCGTTCAGCTATGCTTAGTAATGAGGCAATTAATCCAGGGCGTAAGTGTGTGAGGTCATCACTTAGCGGATTCTTCAAGGCAATAGCGTTATCATTTAAGCAGCAAAAGCAATCACTAATCTGAGATTTAGAAATTAGCTTTAATGAGCGTGTTTCATGGAATCCAATTGATGATAACTTATTAGATAAATGGTCGACAAAGTCATGTAGCTTATCTGCATCTGAAGGTTCTGAAAACCAACCCCTTTGAATAGACGGAATTTTTTCAATTCCTAAGATTCTTGCTATTTCTTCATACAGATCTTCTGGCCGGGTTAAATCATTTCTAAATGATGGAATACTCCACTGCGTTGTACCTTCTTCGTGTGATTGAGCTTTGATTCCTAGGTTGCCGAGAATCTCAGTCATTTTTTCATTCTCTATATTGCAACCTAGTATTTTTCTGCATTTATCTAAACGCATAGGAATATTTCGAGATGGAAAATTAATGTTACCGCATATTATGATTTCGTCATTTGTTTTGCCGCCGGTTAATTCTTCAATTAAATGAGTGGCTATTGCAGAAGCTTTAATGACTTGAGCAGGATCTGTACCTCTCTCAAAACGATAACTAGAATCGCTTGATAGGTTTAATCTTTTGCTGCTTTTCCTAATTTCTGATTGATTGAAGTGAGCGGATTCTATGAAGACTACTTGGGTATTTTCGGTGACTCCAGAATTAGCTCCACCCATTATGCCTGCTAAGGCTAGGGCTTCATTCTTGTCCGATATGACTAAGTCATCAGGTTGAAGTTCATATTCGTTGTCGTCGAGAGCTTTAAATATTTCCTTTTGTTTTGCTTTACGGACTTTAATGCTTCCAGCAATTTTCCCTGAATCAAAAGCATGCAATGGCTGTCCCATTTCCATCATTACATAGTTTGTGATGTCTACTACATTATTAATCGGTCGTAAGCCGATAGACTCTAGTTTTGATTGTAACCACTGAGGACTGGGTCCAATCTTTACATTTTCAATTTTTCTTAAAGTGTAAAGGGGGCATAACTTACTATCTTCTATGTATATATCTTCTGTCTTTGATTGAAGGAGCGAGTCGGAATTAGCTTCATAGTTCTTATTATTTTTAAGACTTTTTTTGCACACAGCTGCCAACTCTCTTGCAACTCCAATGTGGCTCAGGCAGTCAGGTCTGTTAGGCGTAATTTCTAGATCGAATACGGTTGGGTAGATTTTATTAAGAGGCTTACCATTTTCATATTCAGAGGGAAGAATCCATAAGCCATCACTATCATGTCCGCCTAGTTCGGCTTGACTGCAAAGCATTCCTTTAGACTCAACGCCTCTTAACTTGGCCTCCTTTATCTCGAAGCCACCCATCATTGAAGCTCCTGGAAGAGCTAGTGGTACCTTGTCGCCTATGGAAAAGTTCTTGGCGCCGCAGACAATTTGTCTAGGTGTTTTTTCACCATCGTTTACTTGGCAGACTTGTAGTTTATCGGCGTTAGGATGTTTTTCGATTTTAGCGATCTCCGCAACAATAACTTTATCTGGATATTTGATAATTCCTTCAACTTCGATTCCAGAAAATGTAAGAAGATCACTAATTTCACTGTCATTATAATTTGACAAGTCAATGTGCTCTTCGAGCCAATCTATTGAAACTTTCATGAGAATTGTTTGAGGAACCTTACGTCGTTTTCAATTAGTAGTCTGATGTCAGATATGCCCCACTTAATCATTGCCAGACGCTCTAATCCGAGACCAAAAGCAAATCCGGAAACTTGGTTTGGAGAGTAATAGTCATCACCTCTGGCATTACATATTTCACTGAATACATCAGGGTCGACCATTCCGCATCCTGCGATTTCAATCCATTTTGATTTTTTTCCTTCAGCTTCTAGTAGGATATCAATTTCAAAGCTTGGTTCGGTAAATGGGAAAAAATGAGGTCTAAATCTTATAGGTGTCTCTTTACCAAAAATACATTTTAGTAAATATTCAAGAGTTCCTTTAAGGTCTGCTAACGAGACATCCCTATCTACATATAGCCCTTCAAGTTGATTGAATTGACTCAAATGAGTTGCATCGATTTCATCTCTTCTGTACGCGGAACCAGGTGCGATGATTCGAACGGGTGGATTGCATTTTTCCATCGTTCTTATTTGGACTGTTGAAGTGTGGGTTCTTAAAAGTCTACCATCTTCAAAGTAGAAAGTGTCTGTTTCATTTCTAGCAGGGTGATCTTTAGGGGTATTGAGGGCATCAAAACAATGCCATTCAGTTTCTATTTCTGGTCCAGAAGCTAGAGAGAATCCCATTCTTCTTAATGCTTTTATTGTTGAGTCAAGCATTTGAGAAACTGGGTGGCGACCATTTGAGGCTATTGGATCGCTTGGTAAAGTGACATCAAGCGATTTATCTTGTTTGTTATCTTCTATTAGCTGAAGAGCGTTAATTTTTTCTTCAAGGTTTTGAGTAATAGAAGATCGGGTTTCATTTAATTTTTTGCCCGCTAAAGGTCTTTCCTCTTTAGAAAGATCTTTCATTTTAGAGGAGGCGAGAGTTAAATGCCCTTTTTTCCCAAGATATGAAACTCTTAGACTATTTAATTCATCAAGGCTGTTAGCTTTCGATATTTCGGAAGTCGCCTCTTTTAAAATGGTTTGCAGTTGCTCAAGCATGTCATTAGTTGACTGCCTTCTTAATTGAGTACAGCTATAATTGAATGAATGTTTGATCTATTTAAGATCCGTATTTATGAGGCAGCTCGCTTTTTTTCAATCGCTTCTTTAGCTTGATTTACTAAGCTATCAAAAGCGGTCTCATCATGGATGGCGACATCTGACATGATTTTTCTGTCGAGATCGATATCTAAAGACTTCAGGCCTTCCATAAATCGGCTATATGTTATTCCTCTTGCTCTGCAAGCTGCGTTAATACGTTGAATCCACAAAGCTCTAAAGGTACGCTTGTGATTTTTTCGATCTCTATATGAATAGGTCATCGCTTTACGGACTGCATCCTTAGCGAATCGGTACTTTGTAGAGCGGAAACCTCTAAAGCCTTTAGCTTTAGCAAGCATCCTTTTCCTTCTTTTTCGGCTGGCTGGTGAGTTAGTGGATCTGGGCATTTTTCGTCAGGTTGTTTGGTTTAATTTCTTAGCCTCAGTTCTCACCTGCGAGTTTATATCCCACTTACCGGGGATCAGAACGGTTGGCTTGTGTTAATTACCGTATATTATCGATAATTACAGGTTTTACAGTATTATGCTGTTCTTAATGGCTAAATGGTAGGTTTTCTCTGAATCGGGGTAGATCCGCTCCAGAAATAAGGGTTGCTTTGCCTAGGTTACGCTTTCTTTTTCTGTTTTTATTCAAAAGTAAGTGACGTTTACCTTGTTTTTGACGCAACATCTTTCCAGTACCAGTCACTCGGACTCGTTTGGATATTGCTTTGTGTGTTTTGCTTTTACCCGCTGTTCTAGCCATGGGGGGATGAAAATACTGGAAAGATTGGATCTCGCAACCGCTTTTTTTATTCTTCCTTTCAAATTTAGTTCGTATATATTAATCACTTATTTATAATTAACCTAAGTTTAATAATTTTAGAGGTAAAAATAACTCTCTAAGAACATGTCTATTTTATTAGATAGTGAGTCCCAAGGCCAGTACAAGATGTCATTAGATGACGGGCGCTTTCGTTCTGTGCTTGATCGTTTGGAAGTAGGAGTTTTGCTATTAGAATTAAATCCTCAATCTGGTTCTGGGCCATTAATCACTTTTGCTAACAATTCACTATTAGGTTGGACTGGCTTTGAATTAAAAAATATTTTAGGGTTGCCATTAGCAAATATATTTGGGTTTAAGAAACTAAAAGTATTAGTCGAAAGGTTATACGCCATTGTTCAAAGTGGTGGAGTTTATGAGTTTACTAATAAACTTAAATGTTTGGATGGTTCTGAGTTGGAATGTACTTGGCAGGTGAGTTGTGTTTATGATGAGGACGAGGAACCGACAAATTTCTTGCTGACAGTTTATCGTAATGTGAGTCAAGCGCCGGGATTTTCTACAGTTAATAAGGCCGTTGAGAAAAAAGATTCCGATAAAATAGCATCTCTATATTCTTCCAAAAAAATGGAAGTTCTTGCAATGCAGGCAGGAGGTATTGCGCATGATTTTAAAAATATGTTAACGACTGTTATTGCTAATATTTCACTAATTAGTGATTCAATTAATGACCCAGAAATACTTTCGAAGTTAGGTGACGCGATGAAAGCTTCTAAAGAAGCTGCTGATTTAGCTTCCCATATGCTAACATATTCACGAGGCAATGATAATTGTAAGAAAGAAGAAGTTGATATTTCTCAATTATTAAAAGATTCAGCTAGGCTCTGTACTGCAGGATCTAAGACACGGTGTGACGTTAATATTCAGAATGGGCTTTGGTTGTCCTGTGTTAATAGCACTCAAATTCTTCAAGTTATGAATAATCTTATTATTAATGCTAGGCATGCAATGGATGACGAGGGTGTTATTAAAGCTAACCTAGTTAATGCCGACCTTGAAGATGATGATGTGCAAGGCTTAAGAGCTGGAAAGTATTTAAAGTTGGTTTTCATTGATCATGGCCGTGGCATTTCTAAAAATAATATAAGTGAAATTTTTAAAAGATTTTATACGACCAAAGAGACTGGTAGTGGATTGGGTTTAGCTACTTGTCTCTCTATTGTTCGGGAACATGGAGGAACGATAAATGTGGACTCAATAGAAGGAAAAGGTTCTAAGTTCACTATGTATTTACCTGCGATAGAGAGCAATGGTAAAACATCGGATAAAGTTCATGAAAATATTATTAAACAAGGTAAAGGTCGTGTGCTCGTTATTGATGATGACAAACCAATCCTAAAGGTTTCCAGTTTAATGCTTCAAAATCTCGGTTATGAAGTGGATGTTGCAAGCTCTGGTCAAGAGGGGATAGAAAAATTTAGAAGATCTTTTAATGAAGGAAATGCATTTGAAGTTATTTTAATGGATATGACTATGCCTGGGGGGTTGGATGGTGTAGAGACTTCCCTTGGGGTGCTAAATATTGATAAAAATGCCAAGATAATTTCAAGTAGTGGCTACAATACCGATGACTCATTAGACCTCATAAATGGAAGAGAAATTTTTTCTGGCATTCTTTCTAAGCCATATGATTTAGAAAAGATGTCATTGATGCTTCAAGAGGTAGTTGCTTCTGATTAATACTCGTTAATCTATTGCCTTTTGATTATTCTTCTTTTCTTGAATGTTTCTTTTTGTTTTTTTAGGCGAAGTTAGCTCTTCTAAAGCTTTTATGCTGCTTTGAATTGTATTTGGAATTATTCCTATCGCCTCGGGAATTATTTCAGTTGCATTGGAATCTTTCAGTACTCTTTCTCCATTGGCAATAATTTCTCGTGGTAAAGTAAAATTTACCGGCTCCCATTTTGGTTTGGATAAAGTTCCTGTCCCTTTGTATCTTAGCAGCCTGGACAATGGCCAGCCTACTAAGCTTAGATGTCCCCGGGCGTTCATTTCAGCTTCTAGATTTATTTTTTTATCCACTAAATTTATAAAGCCGTTTGAGCGTAGTAGAAAGCTAGGTGTTAAGGCTTGAAAATCGATTATGTTCATCATTCCATCTTCAGTTTTAAATGTTGCCTTTGCTGATTGGGCGACACTGTAACCGGCTTTAGGTTCATGAAGTACTGAGCTGATGATGGGTGAAATTGGTCCAAGGATCGGAATTGAAATGATGTTTCCTTGAGTTAATGAAATAGTTCCTTCGCCACTCCATTTTTCAGGATTATTGATTGGGATCTTGAAACCTATGTCACTACCTATAATTCCATTTGTTTTACTATTCAGTTTGAACGTATCTATTAATTTTCCAAAATGTATATTTTCGCCCTGAATTCTTCCATTATAATACTTTGACTGACTGCCTAGAGTAGTTGACCCGATGTGTTTAATATTCCCGTTGGCGAATTCAGCATTAATGGACAAGTTGAGGTTTTTTCCATTAATGTTAATGGTTCCTTTAGGTTTTTTGAGTGTAACTTCTGTTTTTAGTATATCCGTTTTTACTTCGCTTTTAGATATAAATGTGAAATTAAGATCCGTTTGTTGATTTTTCTTAGTGTCTATTATTCCATTCAAAGAGATGTATGGTGGATCTTTAAAAGGGTATTCACTTAGTGTCTTTTCGATATCTGAAGAGAAATAACTGGCGATTTTTTCTGGGAACACTGTTCCATTTACTTGATTCAATTTAACCAATCCGTCTTTGAGCTGAATTATCGCTTCAGCGCCATTTAAATGCCCTTCTTTTCTGTCTATTCGGAAACTAGAAAATTTAAGAGTTTCATCAAGAAGCTCAACTTTACCCGTTGCTGCTGTTATTGGAGTTCCATTATATTTGCATGAGCCAACAGTAAAAGTTCCCTCTGATTGAAGTGCCTTTAAATCACCAATTTTGCCGTTGCCTCTAATTTTGACATCAACCGCCGGATTTTTTGGGGAGATCTAGTTTCGTTAAAAAATCAGGAACCTTATTCATGAGAGGAATAAATACTTTAGGATCCATTTTCATTTCACTATCGAATTGGAAATTATTTGATTCGTTCTTTAGATAATTTCCCGAGATTGTTCCGCTTTCATGCTCAAATAAAAGATTGCGTAGATAAAAATTAGAGTCATTAAATGAAAAACTCGTGACGCCCCTTTCAAATAAAGTATCTCTAAAAATTAGACGATTAAATTTAACGGAACCAAAAACTTTGATGGAATTATTTGTCTTCTTAAGATCATTGCCAAGCTTGATAACACCTGATGCGCTAACTTGAGGAGGATCTATTAAAAGTAAGTCATTTAGATTTTTGTTGTTTATAAATGATTTAGCGAACTCAGCAATATCTATTGAAGATTCTAATTGAAAAGGTAATGATGAATTCTGATTAATCCATTGAGCTGTTCCTGTTAATTCTCCGAATCGGTCATTAACCTTAATCTTTTTTAAAGAAAAATCTCCGCGCTCGTATTCTGTTTCTAATCCTAGGAAGTTTATTTGATAATTTGAACCAAATCGACTTAGATTGCTTGCTTGCAGTGCGACTGTTGCCGAAGTTTTTTCTACCTCATTAAGATCGGATATAAATTTTATTTTTATTTGAGGTGGGTCTTTATAATCAAAGCTAATTTTTTCGACTTCCGTAACAATTGAGCTGAGTAGAGCTCTTCGCTCTGTTGAGCTTTTTGAATTCTTATCAGTGAAGCTGTTTTCTAGAATGGAAGAGTTAATGTTATCCTTAAGTGTTAATGAACCTACTAGATTAATTTTAATCCCATTTAAAAAACAGTCTGCGTTTTCAATTTCTATTGTGCTTCCTGGTACTCTTACCCTAGCGTTGAGGTCAGTGACCCTAATTTTTTTACTGTTATCATCTTCAGGATTAATAGGTAAATAAATGTCAGTGTCTCTGAATTCTATTGAATTGAGAAATTGTTTTTTTCTCAATAGCTTTAACACATCTAGATCGAGAGTAATGTTATTAATGGATGCTACTAAAGTAGTCTTCTTTTGATCGGAAAAAATTTTTACATTTCTAGCTACAAGGCCATCTAACGGGTCAATCGTTAGTTTTCCTATTTCTGCTTCAATCCCTCTGCGGTCAAATTCCTGCATGATGAGCCTACGCCATTTTTTAGTAACCCTCATTGTAGGCATAAAACCCAACCCAAACCACGAATGCTAAGCACAGAAAAGCAAGTATCTTTGTAACTGATCTTATAATTCTTAGCATACTCAAAGCTCAATTAATTTTAGTGTATGGTCAAATGACTAAAAATTTTGTATTTGTTATGGAACTTTGCTTGAATGTCCAAAAGGTGTCTTCAATTGTTACTGCTTTTTAATAATGCTAAGTTTATTGTCTCTAGGAAGTGGAAGTTCAGGAAATAGCGCAGTGGTCTATTCTGAAAACTCCTATATTCTTGTAGATGCAGGTTTAAGTGCTATGCAATTGAAAAAGAGAATTAAGGAAGGCGGCCTTGATCCTCAAAAATTAGATGCTGTGATAATTACTCACGAACACAGTGACCATATACGGGGATTAGAGGTTCTTTCAAAAACCATTAATGTGCCTGTTTATTGTAATTCTTTAACGCATGAAGCCATGGTTTCGACAAATGGATCTGTTAAATCATGGAATATCCTCAACAGTGGCGAATCATTTATGGTTGGGGATATTAATGTATGTGGATTTTCAGTAATGCACGATGCAGTTGACCCTCTGGGGTTTAGATTCAAAAAAAATAAGAAAACGCTTGGTTTCATTAGTGATGTTGGGCATGTAACGCAACTTTTACTCGAATCTATTAAAGATGTTCACACTCTATTTATTGAATCAAATTATGATGAGATTCTTCTTCAGAATGACACTCGAAGACCATGGTCTCTCAAGCAAAGAATAGCGTCAAGGCATGGGCACCTTTCAAATAAGCAAACTGCTGATCTTATTGGATCAATAGCCGAGGGCGGGCTCTTAAAGAGTGTTATTCTTGGCCATTTGAGTAATGATTGTAATTCTCCAGAGGTAGCGAGAGCTGAAGTTATATTGGCACTATCTAATCGAGGCATTAGTGAGGTAGAGGTCAATTGTGCAAGTCGAAGTGAAATCAGTGGGCCTTATATTATTGAAATTGAAGTTGATGAGGAAGGAGAAGAAAAAGACTTAGAGGGTTATGCTCAAGAAGAATTTCCCCTATTTTCCTGAATTGTATTGCTTATCAATAATAACCAATTTGTTCGTTGATATACTGAATCCTTAATCGACAGTATTCACTTATATAATCTAATTGAAGGAAATTGCAGAATCTCCCGCTAACACCATCATTTGATTCCTTTGAGGAAAAGTCTTCAGAGGGTAATCTTATACCAGTTTATGCAGAATTATCGGCTGACTATGAGACTCCAATTTCTGTTTATCAAAAAATATGTGACGGTCAATTTAGCTTTCTATTGGAGTCTGCTGAAAGTACTGATCGTGCCGGAAGATTTTCATTTATAGGCAGTGATCCTCGTGCAGTTATTGAAGCTCGCGGTCAAAGTATAAAGATTTCAAAAGGTAATGAAGTAGATGAATTTCAAAGTGAATCTGGCGATCCTTTAAAGGAACTCGAAATCTTCATGTCTTCTTATTTGCCTGTGCCGATGTCCGGGTTGCCTGTTTTTTATGGTGGAGCTGTAGGATACCTTTCTTACGATTCAGTAAGATATTTTGAGCCAACAATAAATGAGCCTGATAATGATGATTTAGGTCTACCTGATATGGTTTTTATGATCACTAAAAACGTTGTGATTTTTGACCACCGTTTAAGGAAATTGTTAATAGTTTCCAATGTTTATACTGAACAAGGAGAAGACTTAAAAACCCTTTACGATAATGCTAGTAAAGAAATTAGTAAAGTAATCCAAAGGCTTGATACGTCTTTAGATTTTCGACCATTAATTAAAGGTATAAAAACTGATAATGTTAACTATAAGAGTAACACATCTAGGGATGAATATTATGATATGGTCAACAGAGCTAAGGAATTTATTCATTCAGGTGATGCATTTCAAATTGTTCTTTCACAGAGGTTTGAGGTTGATTTCCCAGGGTCTCCAATTGACTTGTATAGGGCTCTTAGGTCAGTGAACCCTTCCCCTTATATGTTTTGCTTGAAGGTAGGTGGTGATTTTTCACTGGTTGGGTGTTCTCCAGAAGTTCATGTTCGAGCAATAGATGATAAAATTGAAATTCGCCCTATTGCTGGAACTCGTTGGAGGGGGGCCACAGTTGCTGAAGATAATGCTTTAGCTAAAGAGTTGCTCTCAGATCCAAAAGAAAGAGCAGAACATATAATGCTTGTTGATCTTGCGAGGAATGATGTGGGTAGAGTTTCAGATTATGAGACTGTAGTAGTTGATGAATTTATGATCGTGGAGAAATATAGTCATGTTATGCATATTGTTTCCAATGTCAGTGGAAAGTTGTCAGGTGATAAAACCTCTTATGATGTTATGAGGGCCACGTTTCCAGCTGGAACAGTTAGTGGTGCCCCAAAAGTGAGAGCAATGCAAATAATCAATGATCTAGAGAAAAGCAAGCGGTGTGCTTATTCTGGAGCTATTGGATATTTTGGTTTTGATGGCAATCACGATTCATGTATTGCATTGCGTACTGCAGTTCTGAAAGGTGAAAAAACTTTTGTTCAGGCAGGAGCAGGAGTTGTTGCTGATTCTAATCCAGAATATGAGTACAATGAGACTCTTAATAAGGCTATGGGTTTAATTAAGGCTATAGAATTTGCCAAATCTTTATCTGATTGAATGTTCTTTTGGCTGTTATAATATAAGCCTGTAGATAGTGTTTTAAATTGACAGCAGCACAACTTTTTAATGTCTAAAGAGTATGAAATTATACAACCTCAAATGATTGAATGGAAAACTTGGCAACCAAGTATGCTTTCAAGTCTCGTTTTTATTTGTAGGGATGCTGAAGTTCTTTTAATAAGAAAAAAGACAGGCCTTGGAGCAGGGAAAATTAATGCACCTGGAGGAAAAATTGAGCATGGTGAAAATGCAGAAACTGCTGCTATAAGAGAAGTTGAGGAGGAAGTTAAGCTAAAAGTCAAAGATCTGAGAAAGATGGGAACTTTGAAATTTCAGTTTATTGATGGAAGCAAGTTGGCCTTGCACTGTACTGTATTTAAAACATTAGAGTTTATTGGCGAGCCAGAGGAGACAACCGAGGCGACCCCTTTTTGGTGTAATAATAATGAAATTCCATACAAGGAAATGTGGGCAGACGATATCTGTTGGCTTCCAGGGATGTTGGAAGGAAATTGTTTTGAGGGAGAGTTTGTTTTTGAAGGAGATTCAATGCTTTGGAAAGACATTCGTTGGCATCAAATAGACCAGGAATCATAAGGAATTGCTAACATAATCAACAATCTTGTCATTATTATCTTCAGCTGCCCATACTGCTCGTAGAAAGTCTGCAGGGTGAATGTCATGATTTGCTAGAAAATTCATATCACCCTGGCAGCAATACATAATATCAGGATGTAATTCACCTCTAAGCTTTGCTTTTGCTTTTGTTATTATTCTGGGCAACCAAGGAATGTTTGCTAATTTTTGATCTCTGTCTGGTAGGTCTTGAGGAGCTACTTGATTTTCGCTGTGCTCTCCTTTTTGGATGACTAAAAAGAAATCACGTCTTACTGATGCAATTAATAAAGCGCTTTCTGGGCTAGGTGCTCCAACGTCACAGTAGTCCTCGACAAAATCAAAGAATTCTCTAGTTTTGTATCCTATATCTTTGAGAAGGTTTTGATCAGATTCGTCAAAAAAATCATCAATTGATCGTTTTCCGGATCGGTACCTTTCAATGCTTTTTTGAAAGGTTTCATTGAATCTTGTTTCCCAGGAAAAGTTTTTTGCCATTTAGATTTCTTAGTTATTTTGGTAGGGCTTTCAATCTAAAACATATTTTTTTAGATTCTATATTTGATTTTGTTCGTTTTTATTGGGAAATAGATTGTCATTCAAACGTATGTTTGATTGAATTTATCCCTTTTATGTCCTCACAATACGTAACGCTGAACAATAACTCCTTGAGTGCAACTAAGGAAAGATTGCTAGATGTGTCAGGTGAGCTTTTTGCCGAAAGGGGTTTTGATTCTGTTTCTTTGAGAATGATCACAGATTATGCTGAAGTAAATTTGGCTGCAGTTAATTATCATTTCGGATCAAAGGAAGAGCTTATATTAGCTGTAGTTGAAGATATTGTTGGGCCAGTAAATGAGAAGAGGTTAGAGCAGTTAAGTAAAATTAATTCTACGTCTACTAATTCTCTGGAAGCAATTATACATGCTTTTATTGATCCTGTGTTTGACTTTAGTGGTGCTGATGCCGGCGCTGATAACAAGTACTACAAGTTAATTAGCAGATGTATTGCCTCTCGCGATGAAAGGATCTCAAGCATTATAATTAAACAGTTTCCTGAAGTTCTCGCCAAGTTTGTTAATTCGTTAACTAAAGTCATTCCAGGTTTAAGTTCCGACTCTGCCCACCTCAAGGTGATGTTCATGGCTGGAGCGTTAGCTCATTCGTTGTTTCACTATGAGAATCTTTTATTGGTTTCGAATGGCTCATTTGATCCCTCTTCTCGCAGCGTTTTGAAGTCAGAGTTGGTTTCTTTTTTATCAGCAGGAATGGGCTCGAATTAAAATGATGGATAGTTTGAAAAGAATTTCTGATAGTATTCTAAAAAAGAGGAGTGATTATTTCTTGTGTATAATTATCCTAATAACTTTTTCTGGGTGTGCTGCTAATTCTCCTGAAAAAGTAACTGAAGCTGATAGGGTTTCTACCCCTTCGTCATATTATTCTAAACTTGATGAACTTCCCTCGAACCAGGATTGGATAAAAGAAATTTCAGATGATAAAGTTTTAGGGGATATCATTAAGTCTGTTCTCAAAAATAATATAGATCTAAAAAAAGCAGCTAATAACGTAAAAAGAGCGGCATACCGTGCCAAAATTACGGCATCGAATCGGTACCCCAAATTTGCTGCAGGTGTTGGAGGTCAAAGGAATCAGCAGGCATTTTTAGGTTTACCTTTTGGTGACGCAGATCCTCAACTCTCGAGGTCATTGTTTAATGCTTATGGCCTTTCTTTGGATATGAATTGGGAAGTTGATTTATGGGGTCGAATTAAAGCAGGTCAAGAGGCTAATATTGCAGAATATGAGGCAACTTATGAGGAGCTTCAGAGTTTTAGGGCGTCACTTGCTGGTCAAACTGCAAAGATTTGGTTTGGAATGCTTGGAGCTGATCGACAGATAGCACTAGCGAGTTCAAGTTTACAAAGTTTTAAGGAAACGCATCAGTTAATTCAAGTCGCCTATGAATCTGGTAATGGTAAAGCATCGCAAGTGTATTTAGCCTCCTCTGATGTGAAAGTTGCTGATGCACTTCTTTCTCAGCGGAAAGCACAGTTCAGAGCAGCGGCAAGACAATTAGAAATACTTATGGGTCGTTATCCGAAAGGTGATATTAAAATTTCAGGTATTCTTCCCTTATTGCCTGCGCCACCGCCGCCGGGGATACCATCAGATTTATTATTCCGTCGATCTGATCTTAGGGCAGTAGAAAGAAAATTAGCTTCATCTAACAGACGTATAAAAGAAGCTAGGTTAGCGTTGTTGCCACAAATATCTTTGACTGGTGGTGCTGGAACAGCTACCGAGTCGCTTAAATATATTGCTGATTCAACGGCTGGTATATGGAATTTAGCAGGTCAAACGGGAGCTCCTATCTTTCGTGGCGGTGAGGTTTTAGCCAACCTAAAGATCAGAAAAGTGAATCAGTCTGATGCAGAGCTAGATTATCAAAATACGTTTCTTGATGCACTTAAAGACGTAGAGACTTGTCTAGATAATGAAGTAGTTCTAAAGAGCCGATGGAATGCAATGAATATAGCAAAAGATAATTTAAAAAAATCTTATGAAAGAGCATTGGGAGAGTATAAGAACGGCATTGGAACCTCAATGAATTTACTTCTAACGCAACGCCAGATGCTAAGTGTTAGTTCTCAGGTGTTAGAGCTTGAGAGACTTCGTTTAGATAATCGTATCAATTTACACTTAAGTTTAGGAGGAAGTTTAAAAATACAATAATGAAAAAATGGGCCCAGATTTCTGCAGTCTTAATAATAGGATTAACAGGCATACTTATTTTTTACAGTCTTGTAGTGACTAAGCCAGTTGCTGAAACGGTGCAAAGAGAGGCAGTTTTAAGTACTGTGGAGGTATGGGTGGCTGAGCCTTCTGAGCATCAGGTTGTCATAGATACACAGGGCATTGTAGAGCCTGTGCATGTTACTGACTTGGCATCTGAAGTTGGAGGTAGAGTAAAATTTTTATCTCCTGATTTTGAGGTGGGACAAAGGTTTGAAGAGGGGCAAGTGATGTTGGAAATTGATAGTTCTGATTATGAAGCAATTCAAGCTAAGGCAAATTCTGAGCTTTCAGAAGCAAAGCTTTCTCTAATCAAAGAAAAAGCACTTTCTCGACAAGCTATTAGAGATTGGGAAGCTCTTGGAAAAGGAAAAGACCCTAATGATCTTGTTTTAAGAAAACCTCAATTAGAAACTGCATTGGCGCGAGTTGTTGCAGCTAAAGCAGGTCTTGAAAAGTCAGAGAGAGATTTAGAGAGAACAAAAATTCGTAGTCCATACGAGTCTAAGGTTAAAAAGACGAATGTTGAATTAGGATCCCTATTAAGCCCTGGAACAATCATTGGTTCAATATACAGTGCAGATAAGTATGAGATTAGACTTCCTGTTTCTATCAGCGATTATGATTTTGTGGAGTTCGATTCTTCATCAGAAGTCAGTTTTCATACTGACATTGCAGGTGCTCAGCATGAATGGAAAGGGCAATTGTTAAGAACTGAATCACAAGTTGACCGTTCGAGTCAGTCAATATTTTTAGTTGCTAGCATAGAAAATACTGATTTAAAAAATAAGTTTTTAGTTCCAGGTATTTATTTAAAAGCAAAACTTTTTGGAAAGAAAATTAAGGATACGTATTCAGTTCCAAGGGGTGCTCTTATAGGAAAGAATAGGATAATAATTGCTTTAGAAAATGATACTGTTTCTTTCAAGGAAGTTACTATTATGAGATCCAGTCGAGATGAAGTTATCATTAGTGGAGGTATTTCAAAAGGAGATCGAATTGTAACGACTCCCATTCCAAATGCTATTGAAGGAATGAAAGTTAATATTTATGACGATTCAGTTTTAGTAGATTAATGGGTTCAGCGATTTGAATTAATGCGTAATTTAATAAAATGGTTTTCTCGTAATAATGTTGCGGCCAATTTTTTGATGGTCTCAATATTAGCAGCTGGTATTTCCACGTGGGTAAAACTTAAGAAAGAAATTTTTCCTGAAACCTCAACTAGTGTTGTTGCTGTAAGTGTCCCTTATCCCGGGGCAACTCCTGAAGAGGTTGAAAAGGGGGTTTGTATTCCAATTGAGGAAGCAATAAGAGATCTTCAGGGAGTAGATGTGATGAGGTCTACAGCAGCCAATTCTTATGGAGTCGTTTATGTTGAGGTTTTGAGTGAATTTGCTGTCAGAGATGTTCTCGATGACATGAAGACGAGAGTAGATGCTATCGATAATTTTGCAGAAAACATTGAATCTCCAGTCTATGAAGAGGTTTTGATTAAAAATCAGGTTCTTACCATTGCTATTTCAGCTGAAACTGATGAACCCACTCTTCGTGGATACGCTGATAGAATTCGAGATGGCATGCTATCCTATGTGCCTCCAAAACCTAAAACTTGGTTGGATGGATTTTTGTCATCTATTGGTGGAGTTGGCGGAGTTAGTCAGGTTGAGCTTTCTGGAATTCGTCCTTATGAGATATCAATAGAACTTTCAGAGGATGCGATGAATGCTTACAATGTTTCATTTGATGATGTTACCAATGCAGTTAGGGCTTCGTCTATTGATCTGCCGGGGGGGGCAGTGCGTACTGAGGCTGGAGAAATACTAATAAAGACTGAGTCAAAGCGATACAATGCAGAGCAATTTGAAAAGATATCGGTCATTTCTCGCGGAGATGGAACCATTGTTCCATTATCTCGTATAGCAAACGTGATTGATGGCTTTGAAGATATTGATCTGACTAGTCGTTTTAATGGAAAAAACACTGTTACTTTACAAGTTTTTCGAGTTGGAGATGAAGATACTCTAAAGGTCGCAGGTGCGGCCAGAGAATATCTTCAAATTGTTAAAAAGGAGCTTCCTTCGAACGTCTCAGTCGAAATATGGAATGACAATTCCCGCTTCCTAGAAGGTAGGCTTAACCTACTTAAAAAGAATGCAATATGGGGATTAATTTTTGTTCTGGTTATACTTTCATTATTTCTTCGACCTAGTTTAGCTGCACTCGTAACGATTGGTATTCCGATATCGTTTACTGGAGCGATTTGGATGATGCCGGTTACGGATATCTCCATCAACATGATTTCTCTTTTTGCTTTCATCCTTGTCTTGGGAATCGTTGTGGATGATGCGATTGTTGTTGGTGAAAATGTTTATAGAAGGATGCGTTTAGGAGAAGACCCTAAACTTGCCTCATGGAGGGGTACTCATGAGGTTGGCGTAGTGGTTATTTTTGGGGTTTTAACGACTGTTGCTGCGTTCACTCCGATGCTGGGTATTAGTGGGGTGAGTGGCAAGATATGGAGAAATATACCTTGGATAGTCATTCCAACTCTATTGTTTTCTTTAATACAGTCGAAATTAATTCTCCCCTCACACCTTGCCCTATTAAAGCCGTTTACACCCGATCAAGAGCGGAATTTATTTTCGAGAATTCAGTCAAGAATATCTCAAGGGATGGAAAAATTTGTTGAGAAATTCTACCGACCCACTTTAAAGTTAGCTCTCCGAGGAAGATATATAGTCGTAACTATTTTCATTTCTTTATTTCTAATATCTGTAGGACTAATTGTTGGTGAAAGAATAAAGTGGGAATTCTTCCCAGAAGTAGAGGCTGAAATAATTTCCACTAAAATAAAGATGGTTGAAGGGGTGGCCTTTAAGACTACCGCCGAGGCTGTTTCAAGAGTTGAAGAGGCTGCGAACAAACTAAATCAACAATATGAAAAGGAATTTGGTAAGCCCCTAATTTTAAACATGTTGGCTACTGTAGGTTCCCAGCCCTTCAAAACTGGATTTACTCCTATTACGCCCAAGGGCGACAATCTTGGTGAGGTCGCAATTGAGTTATTACCAGCCTCAGAGAGAACCGTGACTGCGAGACAACTCGCTGCAAAGTGGCGTAAAATTACTGGAGGCATACCCGGGGCATTAGAAATTGCTTTTCAAAGCCAATCAGCGGGGGGGGGTAATGCTATAGATCTTGAGTTATCTGGTAACAACTTTGAGGAATTATTAACAGCCACTGAATTAGTGAAGAGGGAGTTAAATAATATTGAAGGAGTTATTGATATTAGTGATTCTAATGTTTTGGGTAAACGGCAAGTTTCCTTAAAGTCATTGCTGCCGGAAGGAGAGTCCACCGGACTTAAGTTATCAAATGTTGGTAATCAAATGAGGCAAGCTTTTTATGGTGAGGAAGTGCAACGTTTACAAAGAGGAAGAGATGAGGTCAAGGTTATGGTCCGATATCCCAAAGAGAACCGAGTTTCTATCGATGATGTTGAGAAAATGAAAATTAGAACTATTCGAGGCGATAAGGTGCCTCTTTCTGCGTTAGTGGAACTCGAAGAGGGCCGAAGTAAATCAGTTATAAGAAGAACTGAGCGCCTTCGAGCGATAAGGATTGCAGCTGATATCGATAGAGGAAACCCCAAGGCTAACGCTAATCAAGCTCGAAGAACTCTAGAACAAACGACCCTTTTGAAGTTTAGTGAGATGTTCCCTGGAATAAAATATGAATTCTATGGTGAACAAAAAGACCAAGCTCAGAGTATGGAGGAGCTTAAATCTAGTTCTGTCTTTGCTTTGTTGGCAGTTTTTGTGCTAATGGCAATTCCTTTAGGTTCATATATACAACCTGCAATAGTTATGAGCGTCATTCCGTTTGGAATTGTAGGAGCAATTCTTGGTCATATTTTGATGGGGGCTAATATCAGTATTATGTCGATGTGCGGAATAGTCGCGCTTTCAGGAGTTGTTGTTAATGATAGCCTTGTACTAGTAGATTATGTTAACAGACATAGAATAAAGGGAAGTTCTGTTATTGAAGCGGCTTGGGAGGCAGGGGCATCGAGGTTTAGACCAATTGTTCTAACATCACTTACTACTTTTGCTGGTTTGAGTCCGATGCTATTTGAGACTGATTTACAGGCTAAATTTTTGATTCCTATGGCTATATCTTTGGGATTTGGGATTTTATTTGCGACCGCAATTACTTTATTTCTTGTTCCATGCGTCTACCTCTTGCTTGAGGATTTTAAATCACTATTTTTTAGGCAAGATACTATAAAGCAATGGGAGGATAAATTGCGTAGTGAAGGAGCCGATAGGTTAGCTAGTTATGAAGATAATTAGCCATTATTCATGATTTCATTTGATCAACCCGTAATAAAATACAAATTTATCATAAATAACTAAATTATAGATAATTATTCTAATCAGTTTCGTTATATTTATAACATGTTTTATCACAAAATATTTCAAAAAGGTATTCTCACTTTTTGGGCGTCAGTTTCATTATTGTTTTTTGGCGTGAACCCCATATTAGTGGTGAATGCTAAAAACTTAATGCCAGATTTTTTATCTGGCAGTCAGTTGGCTCCACTTGAAAAATACAAAGAAACAATTAGTGCAAATAAAGAGCAGCACTTCGGATATATTTCGAAGTTGAATGAGAAATATTCAGATGCGCTTGGAGTGGCAAAGGCTCGAATGGTTAAGATTGGTGCGGTGCGTGCCATTAAAGCTTTGGAAGGTGAAATTCTTAGGATTAAATCTAACGAAACTAGGAGATCTAAAGAAATAGAAGGAGCCCCGGATTACGTTAAGAAAATGCGGGCCCAATACGATGAATTTATTAAAAGGGTAAATAATCTTAAAAGAAGCAGGGACGGTGAAGCTTTATATCTCGCCGATAGAGGGCTTGCCGAGGTTCAATTAACTCTAACTAAATCCAATGAAATTGATACCGCATTAAAGTTGAGGCAATATAGAGAAGAATTCAAGCGGCCGCCTGAGCCTCCTAAGCCTTCGAAACCAGAGGAAAATGATGGTGGGTCGGTTCCTGAAACCGATCCCGATCCCATTGACCTTCCTGACCCTGACCCTGACCCTGACCCTGACCCCAATTCAGACGACTCTCCATTTCGTGGAGGTAATGACAATTTCTCAGATTTTCCTGAGCCTAATCAATATGGATATGGGGATGATGTGGTAAGACCAATGACATCAGAGGAGATGGAAAAATATAAAAGTGTTCTTGGTCCGCCACCTCAACGTTCGGGCAATGGTTATGCAGCAATGATTTCAAGTATTCAAAGAAAAGAAGTGAATGAGATCAAACTTGGAAAGATTAAATTATGGGGGCCTGCTAGACCTCAAATGTGGAAAGATAAACCTTATTGGACAGCGACTGTCACTTATCCAACAACGAGTTTATTTGGAACCTTTGACACTGAAGGAATGGCTATAATTTCAGGATCGCGAGTTTTAGAGTGGAGATACACAGGATCGGGAGAAGAAATTCCTTAACTATAGATTCATCTAATTTTAATTATATTATAAAATATGTCAGAAGAAAAAATTGAGATAACGGCTTACCTTAAAACCTATTGTGGTTGGAGTGAGGGAGTGAGAGCAATAATGAGGAAATATAATCTTGAATATGAAGAGAAAGATATTATTGCAAATCCTGCTTTTCGATGGGAAATGGAACAGAAAAGTGGTCAGCCACTTTCTCCATGTGTTGTTGTTAACGATGTTATGTTACCAGACGTTAGTGGGGATGAGGTTGAAGCTTATATGTTAGACAAAGCTTTAATTTCTCCAAATGACAACTCGGCCGACGCTCCGACAGACTCTGCTTGTACTGATGAGCAGCATGCTGCCATGGATCGTGCTGCAGGAAAAATTAATTTTTTGGAATGAGGGTTAATTAAGCCTTTAAAGTTTTATATCAAAACAATCGCTAGGCTTTACGGATTTCACAAACCCTACCAATAAAGAAACCACCTTTTCCACATCCTTTAAGTCTACTACCTCGACAACTGAGTGCATATATCTCAGTGGCAGTGAAACCAGTGCGCTAGGAATTCCTTTTCCTGTGTATGAAATATTGTCAGTATCTGTCCCACTATATCTTGAGCTAGATTCATGTTGAATTGGTATTTTAATTTTTTCTGCGACATTAAGGATTCTCTTTACCACGTTGGGGTGATTACAAGTTCCGTGTGTTACTGAAGGGCCTTCACCCATTTTCACTTCTCCATGGATGGCGTGATCGATTCCAGGGGTGTCAGTTGCATGAGTTACATCAAGACAAATAGCGACATCTGGCATTAGCCTTCTAGTTATCATTGTTGCTCCATGACCCCCTATCTCTTCTTGAACTGAATTAACGCAATGAACAGTGGATGAGCATTTTGTTTTCATCTTGGAAAGTTCATTCATAACTCTGGCAATAATAAATCCACCGATACGGTTATCGAGTGCTCTGCTCACGATTTTTCCCTTTGTGAATTCTTCAGGTTTATCGGCGTAGACAGCTGGGTGACCTACTCTTAACCCAAGTTTATTGACTTCTTTTAAAGAGCTCGCCCCCACGTCAACGTAAAGGTCATGAATCTTGGGAGCTCTTTCATTGCCGAGTGAATCTTTACGTAGATGAATAGCAGTATTTCCAATAATACCTTTGACTGGCCCTTTGTCTCCGAGAATGTTGATACGTCTTCCTCGCCCTGTTGCGGCATCTGAACCACCTACTCGGTCGATTCTCAGAAAGCCATCTTTACTGATGTGTTTAACAATATAGCCGATTTCATCGGCATGTGCTTCCAGCATAATTATTGGGGACTTTGCTGATTTCCCTTTTATTGTTGCCCAAGCAGTGCCGTAAGAGTCGTTATTGACGCTTTGAGCGAATTTTTTAATATGCTTTACCCAAACCTTTTGTCCTTCTGTTTCAAAACCGGTAGGACTTGGTGCTGAGAGGAGATCAAAGAGAAATTTTTTTTCGCTTTTATTCATTTTATATTATTTTAAAAGATTATTTATATAGGTAAGAGAGT
>Ga0163111_10000595_pt1 | contig 21759 bp, 14 predicted proteins | sample CRUFie1St18metaG_FD_109645 | JGI IMG/M metagenome (GOLD analysis project Ga0163111, IMG submission 109645) | Marine microbial communities from the Costa Rica Dome - CRUD Field 142mm St18 metaG | ecosystem: Environmental > Aquatic > Marine > Oceanic > Photic zone | place: Costa Rica: the Eastern... | reverse complement strand
TTTAGAATACAATTACAATTAGTGACCGAAGATCAAATTAGTACATCTGATAATTTTGTGGTAATAGGAAGAATTGAAAATTCTAAACTTGTTGAAGTAGCAACTGGTCATAATCAATATAATAAAATAAATGATATTTTAGCTCAAAGAACAAAAGAAGAATCAGGTAACTATGTTATAAAGCCATTTACAGTTGCATATGATTCAGCAGATGCTTCTAATTTACAACTTACTGTAAGTGAAGGAACTGCATATGTTAATGGATACAGAGTAAATAATCCATCACCAACAAAAATAACTGTTCCAAGATCTACCGCGACAACAACATTTAATAACCAACCAACTGGTGTTGATTATGGAAACTTTGTAATAGCAACTGCAATAAAAGGTGCTCCTAGAATAGACTCTCTCGCTCTAGTTAGAATTTCTACAAATCCTGCAAACGTTGCAGGGTCTGCAATTGGACAGGCAAAAATTCGTTCAATAGAAAAACTTACTGATGGAACTTTTAAGATTTATCTTTTTGATATTGAAATGGCAAAAGGGCAGAGTTTTAATTCAGCAAGAGCAATAGGTAACTCACAGAATGATTTTGTAACATTGAAAACTAAAACAGATACTAACAATAACGTTGTTGCTGAACTTTTTGAGATAAACAAAGAAGACCTTATTTTTGAACTACCAAATGTTAGACCTTCGACATTATCAGATGTCAATTTTGCTGTGCAAAGAAGGTTTACTGGAACAACTGATTCGGCTGGTAATCTTGGAATAAATCTTACAGTTCCTGGAGAAACATTTGTTAATACATCTGACTGGCTATTGTTTAGAGATGATAGTGGACCAGAACTTACTGCCAGTTCAATAAGTGGTAATGCAACTCAAGCTTCTACAATTGGTACGGGTGTCGTAGGAAAAAGTGTATCGGTATTGGCATATGTTAATAAAAGTTCTGCAACAGCAAAGACTAAAACATTAACGACACACACTGTAACACAAACACCTGTTAATGATTCAGATGGAGAAGGAAATGTTGTAACTGTTGTATTTCTTGGAGCAACAGATATATTTGATGTATTGACCGTAAATAAAGATAGTGCTGGTGGTGAAAATATTACTTCGTACTTTGAATTAGATAATGGTCAAAGAGACGCTTATTATCAAAGTGGAAGATTAATATTAAGAGGAGAGTTTAGTAATCCAGGTCAAGTGAGAGCTCAAGTTAGACATTTCACTCAAACAACTTCAGGTGATTTTTATTCAGTTAATTCATACAACTCAATTCCTTACGCGCAAATACCAACCTTTACTTCAAAAACCGGTAAAGAAATAAATCTCAGAGATGTATTAGATTTTAGACCTACTCGAGGTACTGGGTTAACATTTCAAGGATCAAATGCAAGAATAATAGAACTACCTAAAAATACTGACACTATAACTTCTGACAATTCTCATTTCATGCCAAGGAATGATAAAATTACCATAACAGAAACTGGTGATTTGAATTTAGTTCTAGGATCTTCATCGTTAACACCAAAGTTTCCAGATACACCTGCAAATTCATTGGAACTGTACAGAACTAGAATGGGTGCAAATACTTTAAGTGGGAATGATGTCTCCTATGATATGATCGAGGCAAAAAGTTTTACCATGAAAGATATTGGTAAACTAGAAAGAAGAATAGAAAAACTAGAAGAACTTCAGAGTTTAAGTTTATTAGAGCTTGATACAAGTACAACAGATGTTTTAGATTCTGCTGGTAATGATAGAGTTAAAGTAGGATTTGTTGTAGATAATTTTGTTGATCAATCTTTATCATTACTTTCTAGTGTACAGTATAGAGCTTCCATAGATCCAAAAAGTCATACACTTCATCCAGCATATTACGAAAACAATGCCGGACTACTTTATGATTCTGCTGATGCTGGATCTTCTGGAGTAGTAAGAAAAGGTGATAATGTATATCTTAATTTTAGAGATTCAGCTCATATATCACAATTACAGTCTTCAAAAACAATAGATGTTAATAGTTTTGATATATTTCAATTTAATGGTAATATTCGTTTATCACCATCATCAGATGAATTTAGAGACACGCAAAGAGTTGGAACTAAAGCAATATCAGGAACTAATAAACTTTCCAGTAATGAAGATACTTTAAGACAAAGTATCAAATGGAATTGGATAGGAAATGACGCTAACGGTAATGTGTCTGAGACAACAGAAATACAAAATGATACAAGATCTTTCAGTGGTCAAAGCTCTAGTTTTTTAACAGGTGGTTTAGAGGAAGTCGACAAAACTATCGTTAACAGAGTGGTTGCTTCAGAAACTATAAGAAAAATAATAGATGATAGAGTCGTTGACATAGCTATCATTCCTTTCATGAGATCTAGATTAGTAAATTTTGAAGCTATAGGAATGCGTCCAAATACAAGAGTCTTTCCATATTTTGATGGTGTAGATGTTTCTTCATGGGTAAGAGAATCTACTTTTGCATTTCATGGTACTGGAATAACTGAATATGGTAACCTCGCATCTGCAGCTGGACAACATCCATTAGGATCAAGCAATTTAACAACTGATGCAGAAGGAAAAGTTTCAGGTACATTTTTCATTCCTAATACAGACGCCATAAGTTTTAGATGTGGAGTTAGAGAATTTAAACTTCTTGATATTACAACCTCTGATGAAACAAATGCATCGACTAAAGCAACGGCTCTTTATAATTGTAGTGGTGTTATAGAAAAAAATAGAACTGGTGTAGTTTCAACAAGACATATAACAGTCAATGGAACAGATAAAAATATTCTTTCAGACAAAGTAATTGGGACAGCAGACACGAGAGGTAGAGTTGATCCTTTAGCACAGGCATTTTTTGTAAATAATGATAAAGGAATGTTTGTTTCTTCAATAGAATTATTCTTCCAAGCAAAAGATAATGATCTGCCAATATGGATACAAATAATACCAATAATAAATGGTACACCATCAAGAGAAGTTATAGTTCCAGGATCAATAAAATATCTTTCGCCAACAGGTGTTAATGTATCAGATGATGCATCAGCTTCAACCACATTTCAATTTGATGAACCAGTATTTTTAGATTCTTTTACTGAATATGTTATTGCAATAAATTCTGATAGTAAAAAATATAAGATATGGGCTGGTGAAACAGGTGAAATACAGACTGGATCCACTGAGAAAAGAATTACAAGAAAAACTGTTGTGGGTGCATTATACATGCCTCAAAATTCTTATAAGTGGGAACCACTTTATGATATGGATCTTAAATTTAAAATAAACAGAGCTGTATTCACAACTGGAAATCACACTGCTATTTTAAATAATCATTCAATACCTTTCGTAAAACTTGGTGATAATCCTATAAGAACTGGAGTATCTTCAACTAGAATAAGAGTAGTTGCTCCCAATCACGGATTTCAAATTGGTGATACAGTAACTTTTCAAGGTGTGTCAGGTACTATAGGTGGTGTTACTGTAACTGGTGATAAAACTATTACTGCAATTGATGGTACGGGCTTTACATTTACTGGAACTCAAGCTAATGCAACAGCATCTGTTGGCGGTAATAATGTTGTAATAAGTCAGCATTACAAGTATGATAATATTATACCTTATTTAGAAACTCTTGTTCCTCAAGGTACTTCAATTAGTACTCAAATGAAACAAACATCGAGTAAATCATTAGCAGGATCTGAAACAGCTTATGTAAAAGAAACAACTTTTTCTGATATTACATTGAAAGAAAATAATTTTCTTGCCGCACCTAATGTTGTAACAAATGACGCTAAAGCGGCAAAAAGTGCCACGATGAAAGTAACAATGTCTTCTTCAAATGATTTTGTTTCTCCAGTTATAGATCTACAAAGAGCTTCTTTAATGCTTATAGGAAACAAGATTGATAATCAAGCATCTGTTGCTGCAGCAGGTTTTAACGTACCCTTAAATATTTTACCAGAAACTGATAAAACCAGAGGTACCCACCTTTCGAAACATGTGACTAAGCCCATATCATTGCTATCAAATGCAGTTGGTCTTAGAATATTACTTAGCGCTAATAGACCTTCATCAGCAGATTTTGATCTATACTTTAAAACAGTTATCGAAGACCAACAACTTGATGATACTCAATGGACATTAGCTCCAAGAGATGCTAATGTACCAAGTGATGAAAATAGAGATGTATTTAGAGAATATACATATCTTATAGGTGGACAAAATGGAACACTTACAGCTTTTTCTGCATTTCAATTAAAAATTGTATTTAGATCAAGTAATTCAAGTAAGGTTCCAGTAATAAAAGATTTAAGAGCAATTGCATTAGGAGTCTAATATGAAACTTGTAAGAATAGAAGGAAGTAAAGACTTAGTTAAAGACGAAGAAACTGGTGCAGTCTTAAACTCCAATGAAACTGAAATTGAGGCCGCAAAAATAAGAAAAGAACAGCGTGTTGAAAAAGAAAATGAATTTGAAACATTAAAAAATGATGTTGGTGAACTTAAAGACATGATGAAACAAATATTAGAAAAGATGAATAAAGATGGCTAGAAAAACTTTTGTAGATTTAAGTGATACGATTAATGCCTTTAGAACTAAGGTTAATGTTATATCATATAATGTTGGAGATCTGGATAGTTTAAATGCGGGTTTAGCTGACTCAGATTTAGTTCAAGCAGTAAACTCAATGCATAATGATGTTCTTGCGAACGACTCTGATATACTGGCTATTAAGAATTTTATTGGATTTGATAGCGCTACATCATCATCTGGTTCTTTAACTGGTCAGATATCTGGTAACGATTCTGATATAGCATCACTTAGCAATAAAGTAGGTCTTAATGATTCAGCAGCAAGTACAGAGTCGCTACAAGCGCAGATAACCGCGAATGATTCTGATATAGCTGCACTTAATGCATCTATTGGAACGGTAAATACAAACAATATACGTACTATTAACTTGGCCATATTAAGATCAAACGGAACTGTTGCAAAAAGGATTTTCGGTTACACTGACTCAGGAGTTTAATTATGACTGCTGTCATTCCACTAACACTTGATAACGATGGTAACCTCGTCCAAATGTCATCAAGTACTATCTTAGATTATCAACAACGAGCAATAGTTAATTTTGCACGAGATCCATCTGTTTCTCTAGCAGAAATTACCACAGGTGGTAATCTAAATTCAATGATAGATACTAGAAGGAAAGCTGGATTCGCACGCGCATCTTCAGATTCGGCTTTAAACGATCCTACTACAATAAATTCTGTAACTTTTGATAAAATCAATCTAACAAGAAGTACAAGAGAAGTCATAGTTGATTCAAACTTTACTAAATATCCATTGTATTTTGATTCTGATGGTAGCACTAATGAAATAAAAATCAGACATATGAGTCAAACAGACTTTGAAGATACCTTTATAAAACCTGCAATTACATTATTAGTAGCAGGTACAACAGTGGCCGAAAGACAAGGATCTTTTTATATCACAACAAATGCTTCAAACTCAGAAAACGTTTCAAGTCAACCTATATTTACTGACACTATTGCTGATCTTGCAAAGTTTGATTCAGGCCCTTTACCAGAACCTCTAGATCAACCTTCAATTATTCAAAATTATTATCTTGCTAAACATGGAATTGATTCAAGTTTACAACCTACTTCACCAGATGGATTTTTATTTGCCGATTCAATAGCGCCTGGACAATTTCAAATTAGACAATCAACTGGTGGTGAGATCGATCATTACCTTGAAAAGGCGATATACAGGGTTGCTGCTTTTGATAGTACTGGTTACAAATTAAATTATGAGATTTGTGATTCTAATAATCATCCTTTTGGTGGTGTCACTAGAGGTTCATTAATTTTAGACAAACAAGTTGTATCACAAAGAATATCTAGTAGTCTAGATAGTAATAGATATGGAGATTCCGGATATGGTGGATATTCTGGATATGGTTATACCTTTCAAGCAATACCTTACGGAGATTCTGGTGGTACTAATGCAGCTCTACAGGTAAACAAAACTTACCAATTAAGGATAAAAGCTACTTAATAAATATAAATTTAATTATGGAATTACATCATGGCAGAATTTTCTGATACTTTCATTGAAGCGCACTTCGTTGACAGCTCAAAAGAACTCATTACAGTCTATTATCTTAATGATAAAAAAGAAACTATTTCTTATCATATTCCAGTGGTATGGTCTAATCCAGACTTTCAAGACTTACTTAAGATAGTTAGCTTAGAATCATTAGAAAAGAGATGGGCTAGGTTTGAACAAGGTTTAAAAGAGGCACAAAAGAAAAGAGAAGAAAAATATATTGAGAAAAAACGTGAACCAATCGAAGATATTGATGACGTTGTTAAATTCTTAAATAAGAATGGTAGTGATAATAAGGCTTTATTTCCTTTTAAAATAAGAGTTCTTTCTATACCAGAAATAAAATCCCAACCTTTAACTGTAAAACAAAAAATTCAAAAAGCAAAAAATATTTATGCTGTGATGGCCATTGTGGGTGAAGTATTAGATGGCTAATAAAATAATTTACTTACAATGGGGTGATAGATACGGTCAAGAAGACATAGATAAACTTTACGACAGAGTTAACAAAAACTGCTCAGTTGACTTTGAATTTACCACAATTCATGAATGTTACGCATCTAGAGAAAATGATGAGTTTACTTATCTTCAAAAAGAATATTACAGAGGATCAATGGATGTAAATGAAACCATTGGATCTGATAATGGTATTTTAAGAGAAGACTTAGGAGGTTGCGCTCATTGTCAAAAGATTAATATGTTTTTTTATGATAACGAGTTATTTGATGAGAGAGATACTTTATTATACATTGATTTAGATTCAAAAATTAATAAAGATCTTGCATATTTTTTTGATTTAGACATGCAAAAACCTTGGATTGCTGGTAGTGGCGAGTCAGATAACGAATGGAGATTACTATTTGGTACCAGACAAAACCCTTTATACAATAGTTCGGTAATATTATGGAAGGTACATCAACTTCGTAAAATTTGGCATGATTTTTATTATCATCGTAAATCTATATTCTTTCAGTATGGAATGATTGATAATTGGCTATGGCATAGATTTGGTCCTTATTCATATGATGGTGTCTATAAAAATTACTTCAATGTTTTTGATTCTGATGTAGTTGGTATTAATAATGATGAATCTATAATATCAACTTATTCTGGTTTTACTATGGAAGAGAAAAAAGAATGCTTGAAATAAAACAGTATAAAACTGCACTTGACGTTTTAAATGGAATATGTAAAAAAGATGATCCTCATCACTATAGAGAAAAACAAGTAAGGGCTTATTTGAGAGATGGTATAGGTCATGCAGATGATACCATAGTGGCAAAAGAAGGAAGTGGTCATCATTATAATAAGCTTTGGTGCTATGAAATTTTGCAAAGTGCTGGAACATTTAAAAAAGCCGCAATAGCTTTACCAGGTTATTCATTTTATGATGGTGCATACTGGAAACAACTTGGAATAAATGAAATGTGGTGTTACGAAATTGATCCAGATATTAGATGGGTTAATATGAGATTATTGAAATATATTTTAGATGATATTGAAATAAAAGGCAAGACTTGTGATCCAATTATTGATCATAGGTTTTTAACTAGAGATGTCGATTTAGCCATATACTTTGAATGCGAAAGAATGGCAAACTTAAATACAGTAATTTATGATGGATTTTACACCAACAAACCTGTTTTAGTATTTCAAGGTGGTTGGGAAAAGAAAAGAGGTTACATAAATCTTTGCAAAACTTTAGAAGATTTTAAAAAGACCTTGCCAAAATTAGATATAATGCATGAAGAAACTAGAAATGAAAAACACATGGTGATTGGATGTTTAGAATAGTTTGCGCTAAGTGGGGTGATTATCAAGATACTAATATAACACAATTATTCAATAATGTAAAGGAAAAAAGTTCAATTCCTTTTACTTTTGAATGTTTTACAGAATTTAGTGATGAGTTTAATCAGTACCAGTATCAGAAAGATCATTGCCACTATTGGGATCAAGGCGGTCTTCCTCATGCCAATAAGCTTCAATTGTTTAAGTTAGATGAAAAATTTGATAAAGATGATGTAATACTTTATTTAGATCTAGATGTTGTTGTAACTGGTGACATAGCTTATTTTTTTAATCTTCCAACTAAACAGCCTTATATAATTTTTAATCATTGGTGGTATGATCAAAATGAAGATTGGAAAAGACAATATAATATTGCGCACTGTCCATTATATAATAGTTCAGTTATGTTGTGGAAACCAGGACAAAACAGACCCATATATAACTTTGTAAAGAAATATACTGAACAGGTATTTTTTACGTATAGAGGAATAGACACTTTCATGTTTCATACGTTTGGTCCATATTGTAAAAAACCTAGATCAAATCACTTCGACTACTTTAGTGATGGAATAATTACATCTGAAAGACTACATGGTAAAGCAACTGGGATAATACATTCATATGAAGGAATACCTAAGAAATGAATATTGATTATGCTAAAAGATTGGAAAAGGTTTTAAATGGTGTTTGGTGGCATTATCCTTTTATGATAGAGCATGTACGAGATCAAATAAGTGTTACTGAGTATTGTATTCAAAGATGGTGGGCTGATAAAATAAACTTAAAAGAAAAAAGTGTTAACATACTTAACTCAGGATTCGGTTTTTATTCCATACCTTTTGCGAAAGAAAGAGGGGCAGTTGAAATCAATACATATGATATGGATCCTATGACTAAAGAAATAATTATGGGAAGTAATCACGATCTTTGTAACATAGTATTTGATCATGAAGATTTCAAACAAGCAGATGTTTGGATCAATACAAGCTGTGAGCACAACTATCCTATGGGAGACATTATTCCTAAAGGTACTATGTGTATAATGAGTAGTAATAATTTAAGAAAAAGAGGACACATCAATCCGGTCAACAGTCTGGTTGAATTTAAAGAACAGTTAGATCTTTCTAATTTGATAGATATGGATGCTATAAATTTCGATTTTGAAGATGATGAAGGTAAAAGAAAATATGAACAATATTTTGTAATGGGGATAAAATGAAAAAGAGAATAATTTTTACTATATACATTGATATACCAGAAGAAAATCTTGATGAAACTGGATATTCAAACGATTCTCATAACAATAGGCATAGACATCCTCGAGCGGCCGAAACAAAAGATAAGCTAAAGGCATATAAAAGTCATTTGATGTGGACACAAAAAGCTTATGCCGATCTTTGTGACGCTGATTATAGACTTTTTTATAGTGACAAAAGATGGTTTGACTATTATAATGACTGTAGAAAGATATATGACAAACTTCCAATGTATCATATACTTAATTATTACAAGCATCATCTAATGTATGAATTAGTCCAAGAAGGATATGATGAAGTGTTTTATTGTGATATGGATGTGATTCCAACAACAGAAGATAATATTTTTGTTCATCATGACTTAAGCTATTTTTGGTCAAAAAATAATAATGAAATGGCTGAATGGGCCAAGCATTGGGATTTATCAGAATATAATACTTGTGACAGAAATCCAGGTACTAAATATTGGAATTGCTATGCTTTACTGTTACAAGAAGGTCATGATCCTGAAAATAATGTTATTAATACTGGAACCATGATGGGTGGTGCAGATGTAATAAAACAAATTAATTGGCCAGAAGAATTTCCTATCATGGTTGAAAAAATGAAACAATTACAAGATGATAAAGATACAATGTTTCCTAAGGCTCTTCATGATAGATTTGCTTTTGATAATGAAACTATGTTTAGTTATCTAGTTCAATCAAAAGGTTTTAAGTATGCATCTTTAAAAGATGAATGGCATGGTAGACTACCAGAAAAAAATATAGACCCTGAACATAAAATTATACATGCAATCAATAAAAAATTTGAATTGATATGGCCAAAAGTAAAATATAAAGGAAGACGTTTTTATGAAAATATTTAGCTTGAGAATAGGAGATAAGTATGGTCCTGAGTATGAAATATATTTAGATTCTAAATTAAAAGAAATTGGACATGAAATAACATGGATAAGAGAACCTTTTGACCCTAGAGTTGCATTGCAATGGAATAAAATGTTTTTCATGAATCTTGATATCGATGAACCTATAGTTGTTATGGATTGTGATTTAGTATTAATGAATAATTATGAAGAATTGTTTGATCATCCGATTGAGAGAGGCGAATTTCTTACCATAAAACAATGGTGGGAAAACACAGAGGTGCAAACAATCAACGGTGGCTTTTTTAAATACTATCCAAAAGATTGTAAATACATTTATGAAAAATTTATAAAAGATATCGATTTTTGGCAGAGCTATTATATCAAAAATAGAATGACTGTAGGACCTGTAAACGGAGAGCAGAATTTTGTTGAAGCTGCTGTCAGAGAAAGATTAAAGATTGTTATGTTTGATGAAAAGTGGTGTGTACGATGGACAAAGGATACTAACGCAAACAATTACTATCAAAAATTATACAGAAAATATTATAAACAGAATTTATTTCAAGGTGGATCATTCAACAAAGATATAAAACTAATTCACTTTACATATTCTCTTAATAAACCACATGAGAACGAACTCTTTAAGCACCTGTACGACTTATCTATATAAATATAATAAATCTTGAGGTTTAGAAACCTCTTGAGAAGACTCAATAGCTTAGGAGTAAAAAATGGCAAAGCAGAATATTAACATTGGCTCAACAGCCAATGATGGTACAGGTGATGATCTTCGAACCGCTGGAGATAAGATAAACGACAATTTCACAGAACTTTATAACTTTGATTCTCAAGGAATTGTTAATAAGGCAAAACTTCAACAAGTATTAAACTCTTCTGACAGCTATGGCTCTTTTAAATCTGCAATATTGGCACTTTAAGGAGGAGATATGGCACAGTTTGAAGACTTACTTGTAGATCAAGGAAGTGATGTCGAAATAAAACTCGAACTACATAATCCTGATGGTTCTATAAAAATATTAAATAAGTATGTACAAGCTACAAATAGCATTGTACCTCTTTTTTCTGCAGAAGCAAAAATTAAAAAATCATTTAATGATTCAGCAGGACAAGCCATTAATTTTGGAACAACTACATTATCTCCAAGTAATGAAGAAAACTGCATATTCTTAAGCTTAACAAATACACAAACAAATTCTATGAAACCTGGTAGATACGTCTATGACGTTGAAATATCAGCAACAGATAGTTTTGGTGTCACAACAATTGAAAGGGTACTTGAGGGAAAACTTACGGTTTCTCCTTCAGTTACGAAGTAGGTAAGTTATGGCATCAATTAAACTCGTATCCGGAAAAACAATAATCAAAAGAATAACTGTTGGAGTTCCCATAAGGGCTGTTAAATCTTTTAATGTTGAAACAACAGTTGCACAATTGAACGATGTTGTAAGTGCAGGTGGTGTATTCTCCGATGGATACGTATTAGTTTATAATGCAGCCGCCAAACAATGGCAAGCTAAAAATATATTAGAAAGACAGAGAATTGATGGTGGATCATCTTTTGCCATTGATTCTTTTCCTGGTTCTATTTTACCACTTCCTTACCAGGTGGTGGCAACTTCATGAGGATTGAATGCCGTCGTTAATACAGATAAAAAGATCGGCTACTCAAGCCAAACCAGATAAGTTAAGGGTAGGTGAACTCGCTTATTCTTTTCTGGACAGTGGTCTTGCTGATGATGAGAATCGTGGTCTAAAACTTTGGATCGGCGTTGGTAATGCAGATTCATTTCAAATAGCTGACAGTATACAATCTCTTGGTGGTAAATTTTATACTGAAAAATTAGATGTTAATAAATTTGGAATCACTGAAGAAAATAAATTTGTACTACTTGATAGTAATCGTGGTATTAATTTTATTAATATCGATTCAGCTACCGTCAATGAATTACAAGCCAATGTATTAACAACTGTAAATAATTTAGTAGTACCTGTTGGTACAGATTCTCAAAGGCCCACACCTTTTGCTCGAGGACAAATACGATTTAATATTTCGAGTACATCATTTGAAGGTTATGATGGTAACGCGTGGGGGACACTTGGTGGTATAAGAGATATTGACCAAGATACTTTCATTCAAGCGGAAACAAGTCCTAATGCTGATAATGATGATTTAAGATTCTTTACCGCCGGGACAAAAAGATTAGACATAGATGACCAAGGAAAGATAGTAGTCCCACCAACATATACACCCGATAGCGCTTTTTCTCTTACAACAAAAACTTATGTTGACAATAGAGTGATGTTTGCACCTGCTGATTCTGATTTAACTGATGGTGCGATTACAAGTTTTCAAGAAACAGATAGATTAACCGATGTAATAGATGACTTAAATGAAGCTTTAAACAATGTTAGAAATGGTGTGTTTGTTAGAGCAGTTGCATTTGTAGCAAATCCATTGGCTGGTGGTGCAGGTTTCACAACAACTTTAACATTTACCAATGATGGTAATCCAAATAGATACGATATTTACTGGGGAGATGGCTTTATAGATTCAGGCGTTACGTCAAATAATCCAACTCATGTTTACACTGATCCATTAGTGAGTCCAGCTTCAATAAGAGTCGTTGCGTACAACACTGGTGCCGCTGGAACGGGAAGTCAGGCTGAAGTAACAAATGCAAATTATATAACTATATTTACTCCAGATCCTACGGCTAACTTTGAACTTTATAGAAATGCTAGTGGTGGTTCGGCTTTAACAGGAAATGATAGATTTGTAATAGAAGGAAATGATCTTTATCTTAGAAATACAACTTCACAAGTTCAAGTTGCAAACAAAGATGGGCCAGCAGCTGTAACGTATACAGTAGATTGGGCTGATGGAACTGCATTAGATAATGTTGCTAATGATAGCGCGGCAGGTGGAACAGTTGGAGCAAGATTACAACACACTTGGGCAACAGGGACTCATAGTGGAACTGGAAGAGATACTATAATACTTACTTTAGCTTCTCATACAACAGCCGATCCCGCTGTTATTCCAACAAATGCTCAAATACCAATTAAGGTTTATGATCCTAATATAGTACAACCTAAAGGATTAAATGAAAAAACAATTGCATTTACTGGATCTACTGGGATAAGTCCTCTTTTACCAGCTAATTTTACAAAACATTTTACTACAAATGCTGCAACAGCAGTGGCAGCATCTGTTAATAGAACTATTGCGACTTCTGGTGATATAGCTTCTACAGTAATATCAACCTTTGCATCCAGTGCTGATTCTGGAACAGCCAGAGCTTTAGTTAATGGAACGGCTGATGGGATCATTGCTATGGACGGAACAAGTAAAGTTGGTAGATATACATCATTAGATATTACCGCGCATTCAGATTTTAATTTACTAGATTCAAGTGGTGCAACTGTTACTTTTGCAAATAGTGTATATCACCCAGGAAAGGCAAGTGGATTTAAAGCAAGAGTATTAAAAGCGGCATCTGGATTAAATTTTGGATTAAATAATTTTAGATTAGAGCATACATCAAGAGGCGCAACTAATATTGTAGAATTTGTAAAAGATGATGTCACAGCGGCGCCAACTGTTTCTGGTGGTACATTAACAGAGAATGTTGCTGGCACATACAGGTATGTTAGTGGAATTCCATATTACAATTCTGGAAGTCCAAGCTTAACACTAGCTGGTGTAAATATTACAGATTTTATAGGAAAAGCTTATAGAGATACAAACTCACCTTTTCAAGTTAAGAGTGGAACAAACTTTGAAACAACTACTCAAAATGCTATAACAGATCAGGATTACACATATGCAGATATAGATGGAGCCACAACATTTTTAACTGGTGGTATTCCACAAGAAGATACTGGTAACGGCTTTCAATATGCAATAGGTAACGTAACAATTCCAATAACAAGTAATAGTGTCAGAACAGTAGAAGATTTAAGAATGAGAGGTAGAAATGTAAATGGTAATGGTAATTTTGTTAATTTATCAGCAACAAAAGTTGCCGTTCATACTGCTGCACAATCTGGAGTTCATGAAATAAGTACACCAGTATCAAATTCTTTAGGAAGTACTTTTACAGATAATGCAATTAGGATCTTCGATTTCAGTGCTGACACCATAAATACTCCTAGTTACACCGGTTCTACAAACTTTTATAGTAATAGTGTATATACTGAAGCAAGTGATCCTGGAGTAGCTGGAACCAAAGAAGCGTCAATCAGAATAGGAGTTTTAAAACATGATGTTACTGATTATAGTACTGGATTTCTTCCACAAGGTCCAAACAGAAGTGGAGATACCGGAACTCAATATGCAACCTTTGCTTTTAGAAGAACGGCAGTTGCAGGATTTACAATTAATTTGATTAGTCCAACAGGAATATTAGGTGCATTTATTGCACTACCAGGAAGTGCAACAGATAATTCAAGCTCCTTAAATGGTTGGTTAGATTGTGGAATACAATATAATGGAGCTGGCCTACCAGGTCAAAATCTGGCAAGTGGTGGTAATGGAAGTAATGGGGTAGCAGCAACTGGATCTGATAGAATATTAAGTAACACAAATTTAAATGGTTCTTTTACAATGAATCTTGGAACTAATAATATGACAAATACAACTGGTAATGTATGTTTAGTAAGACTTGCTTTGACCTCTGGTCAAAGTGTAACATCCTTTAGTATATCGTAGGTAATTAAATGGCTATAACAGACCAACAAAAAATTGATTTTCTATTTAAGAAATTAGGTTTTGGTGCGACAAAAACTGATACAGCAGCATTAAAAGGTGCTGTGAATGAAGAAGTACCAAGTCCTCTTCTTTTAAGTGGTACAGATCTTTGGACTGAAGCGTACGATATTCCAGGCACTAAACCTAATAGTAGTTCATATCCTATTGAAGTATATCAAGATGCAGCTGGTGGTACTGCCACTGTTCAAACAGCAATGTTGGGAACGGCATCAACAAACAGATCTTGGAGTACAGGACTTACAGATTGGATTCCTCCACAGTTTGGTTCAACTTATCAAGTAAAAGTATTTGTTGATAATCCTGCTGCAGCAAACCCTGAATCAACAGGAACACAATTATTTGCAGCTGGTTCTGGTAATAATGACGAGTGGTTCTTTGATTATCAGTCTGGTATTCTAAATTTCATTGGAACAAATATTCCATCAGGGCTTGGTGGAAAGAGAATATACATTGTTGGTGCAAGATATATTGGTAAGAAAGGAAACCGTTTTGCGGTACTTTACTCTGACTCATTAGATGCTGGCCATTTAATGGCGGACTCAGCCAATATTACAAGAAGTGAAATAATAACAGCAGTTATAGATTCAGCAGATGTAATGCATGCCATAATTGATTCGGCCGATATTACTCTTGGTAAAATTGTCAATGCACAAATAACAAACCTTGATGGAGATTCTGCACACTTTAGAGCATTAAGTGCAGATAGTATATCTACCTCAAAATTAAATGTTGATATAGTTACGGCAAATCAATTACAAGGTCCAGCAAATCTAATAATAGATCCAGCTGCCGTTGGTGATGCCACTGGCATGGTACAAATTTTAGGTAATCTTCAGGTTGAAGGTACTACAACTACCATTAATTCAACAACAGTTTCTTTAAATGATAAAAATTTAATTCTTGCCGACTCTTCAATAAATGCTGCTGCTTCTGATGGAGCCGGTATAACAGTTAAACTTGGCCAGGCAGGTCCTGTTGCAACGATACTTTATAAAGCTGCCGGAGACAATTGGGAAGTCAATAAAGACTTTCATGCACCTTTATTAAATGCCGATTCAGCAGATATTAGTTTATTACGAGCTGATAGCGCATCAATAACACATGGTACAATAACTAATTTATTTGCTGATAGCGCTGATATAAGACACGCTACTATTGATTCAGCAAAAATAAATGCTTTGATACACGTTGATTCTGCTGATTTTATAAATGCATCTTTTGATTATGTTAACATAGATAACGCTGACATTGATTCCGCTTCTATCGCTAAACTTAATGTTAGTGCATTAAAAATACCTGGAACTCAAGCGAATAGATTTTTAGTTGCAGATGCTAGTGGAGTAATTGGTACTTCTATAAACTTTACTGGTAATAATTCTCAAATAGCTTTCTACGGAAGTGCTATGAATATTTACACTACCGGTAGAGTTGATATTGCTTCTCAACTTAATATCGGAACTAATACAACTATTGATGGCAATGGAATTAGCTCCGTTGATGGTCATTTTTCTAGAAATGTAAAAGTTGGTACCCTTCCTGGTGCTGGTTATAATTTAATATCTAAAGCCTTAGACTCAATTGGATTTGATCTTGATAATAGATTTTATTCTATAAATTCTCCAAGTGTTGATGCTAATAACGTACCGTTATATGGTGGGTTACAAGATGGATTATTAATTGGCTATAATCCACTTATGGATTCTGGACATTACTTTTTTAACGTACAAAAAGCAACCGGTAGAATTACAAACCATGGTGGTTTTAAACTTGGTAGATCAAATAACGTTCCTATTGGTCAATACACATTTAATTATCCTTATGCACATACTGATCAAAATGTTGATGAGCAGGGAAATGTTATTTCAGGTTCTTATAAATCTGTAACTCAACATCATATTGATGTTCATCACAACAGACCTTTTTATGGATTAGAACTTACAGCGGATTCTGGTAAGTTAATATCTACAGCTATTGAAAACATATTCTTATCTCCAGTAACCACAGGGTCTCCAAAAGCTTTTGAGAAAAAGTTATTAGACGTTAGAGGTCTTCATGATAGTTCTATATTTGAAGTAAGAGCCGATGGTAATTTAAGTTTTTCTGGAAATCTTTTAAAAGAAGGTCAACCTTGGGCTGGCGGTGGTCTTTTTGAAAAAGACAGCTATTCAGGAATGGCGACATATTATGTAGATCCTACTGCATACGCTTCAAGAAACACTTATGGATATGGAAACGTTGCTCTTAACTATCCAGCTGGCGGATTCACATCGTACAAACAACCAAATCATATATGGTCCACAGGACAGACATCTTCAGTATTTAACTGGCCAAAATATCAATTAAGTGTTGATGGAACTTTTGGTGTTAGAGGTCAAATCGATTCTAATTCTACAGATTTTGTAATTAATCCAGGTGCTTATTTTAATCATGGAGATAATCTCGGTCAAATACAAAGATTGACAAACTATGCTGATGACAGTGATGGCTCAAAAATGTACTACATTCCAAGTAAGGCCATTTTTAGAGCTGGTTTACTTAGAGATAGTGCATTACAAAAAATTAATATGGGAATGTATTCGATTGGTATGGGTCTTGATCCTATAGCAAAAGGATTTGGTTCTGTTGCGATAGGCGTATTTGATAATATGGATAGTGGCCCTGATAGAGGAATTCAGGCCGATTACTCAATAGGAATAGGAAGAAGAAATACCGACACTAACACGTTTAATAAAAGATCTGTATTCATTGGTGTTGAAAATAAAGCTGATAGAAAAGGAGGTCTAGGAGAAACTCCTGATGCTGTAGCTATCGGCTTTGCTAATAGAATGCGAGGAAGATTCTCAAGAGCGATTGGTGATAGAAATACGGTATCAGGTATATCAACAGGTGCTTTTGGTACCTTAAACATTATTGGTGATAGCAATACAAGTACATCAAGTACTACAAATGGTGCTGGAACATATGTAGTTGGTAACGATAACTTTGTTGGACCAGCATCAGCTGTTCAGGTAATAGGTAACAATAACAGAGTAACTAATAGAGGATATGGTAGCCAAATATTTGGTATTAACAATAGAGTTGATAAACAAAATTCTATGGTCCTCGGACAAAATAATATAGTTAATGCAAGGAATGCTATTGTAATAGGTCAAGAAGGTCAGATAGACTCTCCTTCTGATTTTAGTATGATGATCAATCTTGATAATCAGCCAGCAAGAATTAGAAATGCTCCGAATACCTTAACAATTAGAGGTGGTAATGTCTCCATTGGAGATAGCATCGATCATTTTACAGATCCTGCATATACAGATGAAGGTAATTTATATGTTAAAGGAAGTATTATTACTGAGGGTACTATCTTACAGCAGGTCGGTGGAACCACTGTTTCAAATAGTCCTTTTACTGATGATGCAGAATTTGTATTTTCTAACTTAGCTGGTCAAAAAAGAAGATTTGCCTTTAATAAAACTACAGCATATAATACTCTTGAAGTTGACGCAAATAATAATAAAGCAGGTGGTTTTAAAATTGATGCACCGCTTCTTACACCAGCATTTAGAGAAAATGGACCTACAAAATATAATATAGATCCAGCATACCATTCGTTTGGTACAGATGAAGAGGGTAATCCAACAGCAATTGCAGGATTTACCGTTGATTCATTTCCTTTTGATTCAACTATAGGATCTGTAAAAAATTCAATGTTGGCTTATATCGCGCCTCAAGGTGTATTAAGAATTGGTAAGTATTCAAGTTATGCCGATCATTTAGACGCGAGAAGAGTTGGATTTCAATCTATGTCCTTTGGACAAGATAATGTTGTAGGTGGTTTAAGGTCTATAGCTTTTGGTAAGGATAATAATCTTCAGCGTGGTAGAGATTCACTTGATCCTACATCACTTGTTGCTAGTGATTTATTTGTAGTTGGTACAAACAACCTTTTTGACAGTATAGCAACTGGTAATAACATAAAGGTATTTGGAAACAATAACAGAATATTAGGAGACAGAACTGGTTCTGTAATAATTGGTGACTATGCAGTTGGCCCAACTCATGTGACACCATCGTATACAAGAGAAATTATATTAAGGAATGTAACGGAACACAAAGATAGTTCACTTAATAATACAAGAGTTGCTATTGGTAAACCACATGTTATGGGTAATTACGCGTTAGATATCAGAGGTGATATTAGACTTGATAGTGGATCACAAATATACATTGGTGGTGGTACTATAGGTACTGGTCGTATAGGTGAAGGTACCATATCTGATAAAGCACCACAAACTTTAAGACAATTCTTAGGATTCTCACCTATAGAAACTGAAACCGTTACTGAAACAATTGAAGATCCTGATAATCCAGGTCAATTTATAGAAGTAACCGTTAACAGAAGTGGTGTGGTTGAACTTCCAAGACATGAAGTAACAAATACCCTAGCAGCGGGAATAGCTTCAATACAAACAGACGGTTCTGGTAGATTTGTTATTACCACTACTTCACCACATGGATTAAGTACATCAGGAAGTAATCCAGAAACAAATGCATTTATACTTAGAGGTATCACAGGCGCACCAAATGGTATTACCGGTGCTATAAACGATAAACCTTTATTCTTTAATACAAGTGCTCCAGGTGCTGGTGATAAGTTTATTCAGTCAACTGGATCAACATTAATACCTCTTCAAGATTCACATCGTGGATTACCAATAAGATCAGGCCAAGCATATACAGACGATCGAGGTCTTAACCAAACTTTAACATTGGTAGGAACCGGTCCTGTTGGTGTGGCTACTCATGTACTATCAACAGGTCAGATTACTGGCGGATCCGGAGATGGGAACTTTTCTGCTACAGTAAAGAATACTGGTGGAACGTATTCTATTCATTCTATCAACACTGGTGGAACAAATTATGTTATCGGCGATCAACTAACAGTTCCAGGTCAGCATTTAGGCGGTGCAACTCCAACAAACGATGCGACAATAACGGTAACAGGTTTAAATTCTCAAGCTCAACCTGGTGTAAATGCTGCTACTATTACTGGTACTGGAGTTAATGCTGTCTTAACCGGTGCAAGCATTGATAGAATATATTATAAACGTAAAGCACTCTTACCAGAAAACTTCTTTATTGGTGGAGACCTTGAAGTAACTGGTAAATTTTTAGATCTTAAGGCTGATTCAGAAGGATTGAAGTTTACTGCTGGTGGTGGTACTTTATCAAACCCAACAACACAAAGTTATGAATTCAATAGTTCTGGAATGAAGATTGGTAATGTAACTCTTCAACAATTCTTACAGAATAATAATTTTGCAAAACTTGCTGATATTACTAATACAGTTGATAATGCTTACATCGCGGCTAGAACTCAGACATTAAGTCAAAACTTTGTAAATGGAACCAATGTATTATACTATAATCCAGGTGTACAAAAATCTGTAGGTATTGGAGTTGATGAAGGTAATACTAGTTTTGCTAATGCGCAAGATTATGCTAAGTACGCTCTTGTTATAAAGAATAAGAGTAATTCAGGCGCTATAGAAATTAAAACAACAGGTAATACTTTAAATCCAACTTCAGCGAGTCCTATAACTGTAGATGGAGCTGCTTGGCCAACACCAGCATATGTTAAAAACATTATTGATAATACTTATGTTAACGGTCTCGTTCAGGTTAATAACCAAACCATACAAAATGTTATAGACGCAAATTACATCGCTAGCATAGTTGATACAAACTATATTCAAGCAAGAGTATCACTTGACGATCAATGGAAAAGAAATGATGCTGGCACCGTTCTATACTGGGGAAATACTCCATCAACTGCTGCAGACAGAGTAGGTATTGGTACCGAAACTCCAGCATCAAGATTTGAGGTTGTTGGTAAATCTACACTTGATTCAGTTGATATGGGTGGCCCATTAAGAATTGAAGGAACATTATTAAGTACACAAGAAACTTTAGATTTTAAACTAACTGAAGATAAACTATTTGATCCTGATTTCAATATACAGCATGGTACAAAAATAATAAATGGTACCGGTGGTATTGGTACACAAGGAAGTGTTCAAAATGCAATTGCCGCGTCGCCGGACTCATATTTTACAATAGATTTAGGTATTGATCCTGATCAGAGATTTTTTAAAGTTTATCAAATAACACAGAATGGTACTCAACTTGATATGATTGGCCCAGTGTATCAAGATGGTGGTCCACCAACTCCAAATCCTTCGACAAAAACCAATGCATTTAAATCAACTGACAGGTACATGCAGTCAACCGGTACTGATAGTAACTATAATTATTTACCTCTTTCAGCAAGATTTGGTCCTGGTCCAGCTTCACGCGCTCATAACCCTCAACTTACAGGTGGTCATTTATATGATTATTATGATTGGAGATATGATTCAGCTGATCCACAAAGAATTATATTCAATAAGACAGGATTCGAATCAGATGGATCTGGTAATATTACAACTCAGCAATTGCATCTCAGAGATAGAAGACTTAATGCAACAATATCATTTGGTGTATCATCTACAGAAGATCCTATAGTTGAATTAAATGATCTTGGTGGTAACCCATTAATTTATAACACCACACACAGTCTTCTACAAAGAAGAGATAGTCAGAATAATATTGAGCTTGACGCCGATTACACGGTTTCAAAAGACTCTCAAAGAGGATTTTCTTTTGCTCCTGCAAATAACTTTAGACTTAATGATATATTTAGAATCGTTGATAGAGAACTCGAGCAGATAAGTGCACTAGATGTTATTGGACCAACAACGTTTAGTAAAGGACCAGTAGGACCTGGTAATAGAAGTGGCCTTGTAACGTTCAGTGATTCAGCTAAATTTGATGGTGGTAGTGTAGTTGTTTCTTCTAATGTTGAAAAAGTACAAATTAACAGTGG
>Ga0163111_10000594_pt1 | contig 21776 bp, 14 predicted proteins | sample CRUFie1St18metaG_FD_109645 | JGI IMG/M metagenome (GOLD analysis project Ga0163111, IMG submission 109645) | Marine microbial communities from the Costa Rica Dome - CRUD Field 142mm St18 metaG | ecosystem: Environmental > Aquatic > Marine > Oceanic > Photic zone | place: Costa Rica: the Eastern... | reverse complement strand
GATGAAGACCGCGAAGATTTGATACCCATGATAAAAGACGCCTTAGAAATTTCTGAGGAGGGCTTTAAAATCTTTGCATCTCCTTGGACAGCAGCACCCTGGATGAAGGATAACAATGCATGGGTTGGTGGAAAATTATTACCAGAATACTATGATACCTGGGCTTTGTTCTTCTCTAAATATGCAGATGCTTATAATGATGAGGGCATTGATATTTGGGGTTTTACTGTTGAAAACGAACCAATGGGCAATGGTAACAACTGGGAAAGCATGCATTTCTCACCTGAGGAAATGACCGATTTTGTTCAAAACCATCTGGGACCTAAATTAGAAGGGGATGGTAAAGGAGATCTTATAATTCTTGGATATGATCAAAATCGAGCGGATATTAAAGAATGGGTTGATGTGATGTACAGAGATGAAGCCAGTTCTAAATATTTTGATGGTACAGCCATTCACTGGTATGAAAGTACTTATGACTACTTTCCAGAGGCTTTACAATACGCACATCAAAAAGCCCCTAATAAATATTTGATTCAAACTGAGGCTTGTGTAGATTCAGAAATTCCAGTTTGGAAAGAGGATGCTTGGTACTGGAAAAAGGAAGCTACTGATTGGGGCTATGATTGGCGTGAAGCCTCCAAAAAATATTTACATCCAAAATATGCCCCAGCCAATCGCTATGCAAGAGACATCATTGGATGCCTCAATAACTGGGTTGACGGCTGGGTAGACTGGAACATGGTTTTGGACCGCCAAGGTGGCCCAAATTGGTTTAAAAATTGGTGCGTGGCTCCAGTTATTGTAGATTCAGATTCAGATGAAGTATATTATACACCATTGTATTACATCATGGCCCATTTTAGTAAATTTATCAGGCCAGGGGCTGAGGTCATAGCAGCGGATTCAACAGACAAAGATTTGATGGTGACTGCAGCTCATAATCATGATGGGTCTACCGCAGTGGTGGTTTTCAATGAAGGTTTCACAGAAAAGACCTATCAATTAAAGGGATTAAAACTAGAAAAGACCATCAATATCAGTCCGCAAGCCATTCAAACAATTTTAATTACCAACTAAACCAATATATTATGCAAACATCTAATGCAACAGTCAATAGCGTATCAATGGGCCAAAAAATTGCTTTTGGATTTGGAATGTTGGCCAACCAAATGTTTCCTGCCATCTTGGGAATCTTTATGGTTGTTCTTATTGAAGACTTGGGGTTTTCTGGCTGGATGTGGTCTTTGATTTTTCTTTTTCCTAGAATTTTTGATGCCATAACTGATCCCATTATGGGCTTTATCTCCGATAATACCAAATCTAAATGGGGTCGCCGCCGACAGTATGTCTTTATTGGGGGGCTTCTTATGGGGCTTGCTTACATTTTTATGTGGCAACTTTATAAAACAGATGGTGTAGAATATAACTTTTGGTATTTCTTTTTATGGTCTTTGGTTTTTTATTTGGGACTGACCATCTTTAGTGTTCCTTATGTGGCCATGGGTTACGAAATGAGCGATGATTTTCACGAAAGAACAAACATCATGGCCATCGCCCAATGGATTGGACAGTGGGCTTGGGTCATTGCGCCTTTGTTTTGGATTATTATGTATGATCAAGATTGGTTTCCCTCTGCGGATGTTGCTGTAAGAGAATTGGCCATATGGGTTACAATCCCCTGTACGCTTTTTGCTTTGGTGCCTGCTTTTTTTATAAAAAGCAAATCCACATTAAATGAAGACTATGAGCCCTTAAATTTGGCGAATGTTGGGAACAGCTTAAAAAAAATATTTGAAAGTTTTATTGAAGCGTTTAAAATCAAGGAATTTAGAAAATTATGCTGTGCAACCTTTTTAATATTCAATGCTTTCAACACAGTAGCAGCACTGACTTTTTTTGTAATTGTCTATAAATTATTTAATGGAGACGCCGGTGCATCTGGTATTTGGGTTTCTATGTTTGGATGTTTGGGTGCTTTAGGCACAACATTTATTGTGATTCCAGCGGTGGCTTGGATGTCTAAAAGATTTGGTAAGAAAAAGGCTTTTATGTTGGCACAAACAATTTCATTGGTGGGCTATATAATGCTTTATTTTTTATTCATTCCCGGTAAACCATCGCTGTATATTATTGCTTTGCCGTTCTTTTCATTTGGAATTGGGAGTTTGTTTACAATAATGATGTCAATGACTGCAGATGTTATTGATATTGATGAGTTAAATACAGGAAAACGAAGAGAAGGAATTTTTGGTGCTATTTATTGGTGGATGGTAAAAGTGGGCTTTGCCATTGCTGGCGCCCTAAGTGGTACTATCATTACATTTGTTGGTTTTAATCCGGACCTTGCAACGCTAGACCAACAAGCGGCTGTAGATGGGTTGCATGCTTTCTTCTGTTTTTTTCCAATGGGAGGAACCATCCTCGCAATGTTTATCATGCGCAATTATAGCATCACTGAAGAGAAGGCTCAAGAAACAAAGGCTGCATTGACAGAAAAAAGAAAATAATTAAGAAATCTGCAATTTATTTTCTGAAATTTTGCTCTCATTTCCATGTGGAAGCTGCCATGCCGAGATTCATTTTTGGTTGATGGGGTTGATTTACTGTAATTTAAAAAATAGCGGGAGGGCCTATAAATTCCATGTAAATTATAAATCCAGCCATCACGAATATAAAATAACCAAAAATTTTCCGAAGTTTTGAGTTGTCAAAATAACTTCCAAGGTAATTACCAATAAAAACTCCAAAAATAGCGAGGCAAGTAAAAGGCAAAAGAAACCCCCAATCAATATTTACAACCAAAGCATCACCAAGTAAAAATCCGATTAGTGACTTTAAAGTTACGATTGTAAGTGAGGTTCCAATGGCTGTTTTAATATCAATATTTGCAAAAAGAACTAAGGCAGGAATGATTAAAAACCCACCACCTGCACCCACAAGCCCTGTGATGCTACCAATGAGAATCCCTACGATTAAAATTAAGGGGTAGTTAAAGGCAACTATTTTTAAATTTCCTTTTTCAATATTTTTTTTTGGCCTTTTAAACATGCTCAAGGCCGCAGGGATCATTACTACTGCAAATCCGCCCAATATACCCATGCGCCTGCTAATGACAACATCACCTATTGCAAACAATTCCTCCGGTATTATAGGTATTAAAAACAATCTAACAGCAGTAACACTTAGGATGGCTGGAAGGCCAAAAATAAGGGCAATTCTAAAATCTACAGTTCCTTTTTGATGCTGTTTAAAACCACCCACCAAGGCGCTGCAACCTACCACAAATAACGAATATCCTGTGGCTAATTTTTCGTCAATCATAAATAAATACGTGAAAATAGGAACGGCGAGAATAGACCCTCCACCTCCAATTAGACCTAAAATAATTCCTATTAGTACTGCAAAAAAATAACCAAACGCTTCTATTAAAACCATAATTATTTATCTCAAAAAATATTAGAAAGATTCTTTTGTTTGAGATCGTTTTGCAAATTAACAAAAATTGACATTAACATACTTTAACGCTTTACCAATCTTTTTTTGTAACTTAAAGCGTAAATTTGCCCTATTAATTGGTACAATTACAGGCAATTATGACAAAAATACTGGTATTTGATAGGTTTTATAATCTTTTAATTTCTGAAAAAGTAAAACTAAAAATTGAAAAAATAATTCTGATTATAGGTATGATCAGTTTTATTGTTCATCTTGCTCTCATTTATTTGAAACGCTATGGGCTTTTAGATCTTTTCGAAACATCTAATTTCTTTGATAATCCCATTGCAGCCATCTACACGCCTTTTTCTTTTATATTAATCTACGAGGTTTACTTGTTAATTTTTTATTTACCAAGATCGATAACTACCTACATTACCAAACAATATGAAATTATTACACTTATTGTGATTCGACGGATTTTTAAAGATCTTTCCAATTTGGAATTGACTTCGAATTGGTTTGAAATTAAAAATGACATCGCTTTCACCTATGATATTATAACTGCCTTATTGCTGTTTTTTCTAATTTACCTTTTTACATATTTAAGGGACAATTTGGACCGTCTAAATTTAGCAAACCCTCTTGAAAGTCCACAAATACAACAGTTCATAATGGTTAAAAAAATAATGGCATCTGCCCTCATTCCTATTTTTATAGGAATTGGATTGTTTACTTTTGGTGGCTGGGTTACATCTTCAGTCCCTTCTAATATTTCGGCAGCCCTGAAAGATGTTAATAGTTTGTTTTTTGACGAATTCTTCGCGGTCCTTATTATCGTAGATGTATTGTTGTTACTGGTTTCCTTTTTCTATACAGATCAGTTTCACAAGGTCATTCGAAACTCTGGGTTTATTATTTCAACCATCCTCATTCGGATGTCTTTTACCGTTGAAGGTTTTATCAATAACATTCTCATTATCGCTTCCATTGTTTTTGGTTTGGGGATTTTATGGATTCACAACAAGTTTGCAAAAAATCTGCGTTAAAAAAAATCCAAACCTAGGTTTGGATTTTATATAATCAATTCTAAAAAATATCTATCGGTGTTTCTCCTTTTTCATTTTTGAACGCTTTTTTATATCCTTTGTCTTTGAAGACTTTTTATTTTTCATCAATTCCCATTTAGCAAACTGATCATCATTTAAGATTTTTTTTAAACTTTCTTTCATGGCAATAGCTTCATCAAGCCTTGAGATATGCATATTGTAAATCTCTTCTTTGCTGGGACGCTCTTTAGGTTTATTTTCCATGCGCGACTTTATTTTTTTTGTCTTTCCTAAAATAAGTGCATACATCTGATCTTGTTGGTTTTGGTTTAAATCTAATTCTAGAGTCATTTTTTTAGTCCAAAGTGTAGCTTCTTGTTCAGGAGTCAAGGTTTTCATCGCTTGCATGCGGTTGTTGGGTCGTTTTCCACGTTCTGAATCCATGCCTCGCGGCGGTTGTTGTGCAAAGACTGAAAGACTAAAAAGAAGGACCAATATTTTTAAAATATATTTCATAGCAACTTTTTTTAATTTGTTTTTAAATGTACAAAATCTATTCCGGATTTAAAACAGTCTCAATTCGTTTCGCAATATCTTGAAGATGGATGCGCGTCATACCATCTGCGGTTCTAATGAGCCCCCGTTTTATCATGCGCTTCAGTTCATTTAATTCAAATCGAGTAACAGCTCTAATGTCCGACTGACTTGTATTTACAGCGGTCGATTTTACATAATCGCTGCCCAATCTTTTGCTTTGATTTTTAGCGTTTATTATATAAGCAAGCCGGTCAATATGCGCTCTTTGAAGATTTCGGCGGTAGGTGTCAATTTTTTGACCTCTTTTGAGTTCTCTCCATATACTGTTGCGCAATGCAGTGGTTAAATCTGTCAGTTTAAAAGCCTCTGAACCGTTCAAGGTTTCATTTTCAATAAGCCGCGCCATTTTCCCCAAACTCAATAGATTTTTCAAAGTTCGCTCTTGCAACTTGCGGATGCGTTCTACAGACCCTGAATACTCAATGCGTTCAAAAATAGTTTTGTCTATCAACCATGAGGGGGTTTGAAACAATTCTTTATCCAAAAAGTCCAGAGCCTCTGCTTGTTTTTCTTTAGACACATGGGTGTAAACTGCGCCTTCTTGATCGGCTGTTTTGTAATGCTCGTAAACACCTCCAATATGATTCGCAACATGGCCCATATAGCGGTTGAATTGCGAAAGCACTTGCCCATACATGGCTTCCAAATCTTTGTAATCTTCTCCATCTTTGGTTGTCCATTGGATCAAATTAGGAACAATACGCTCCAAGTTTTTAATCCCATAGGAGCTGGCCAATACGGCATCGTCACCAAGGTCTTCTGTTTGGGAACTTGGATCTACAACATCACCTGCTTGCTGGTGTCCAAAGCGGTACATGGGATCTCCAGCATGTTTTGTAATCCAACTGTTTAATATTTCTTTTTCTTCTACAGCAGTTTTTCCGGGTATTGGCCGGTACCCCCAAGCAATGGCATATTTATCATAAACACCAATGTTAGGCATCAGCGCGACCCCTTTGTCTTGAGGCTGTGCTACATAATTAAAGCGTGCATAATCCATGATAGAGGGCGCGGTGCCATATTTTTGAGTGAATTCAGCATTTCTTAAATCTTCTACCTTATAGGCGCAACTGCTGCCCATATTATGTGGGAGACCGAGGGTGTGACCAACTTCATGCGCCGATACAAACCTAATCAGGCGCCCCATAACCTCATCTTCAAATTCAGCACCCCGAGCTTCAGGGTTGATGGCTGCTGTTTGAACAAAAAACCAGCCACGAAGCAAGGTCATAACATTGTGGTACCAATTGATGTCACTTTCTAAAATTTCTCCTGTTCTTGGGTCGCTTACATGAGGGCCATTTGCATTTGGAATTGGTGATGCTAAATACCTTACTACAGAGTAACGAACATCCTCTGGACTCCATTCGGGATCTTCCTCAGGAGATGGAGGGTCTGCTGCAAGGATGGCATTTTTAAAACCAGCGGCTTCAAAAGCGACTTGCCAATCTTCAATGCCTTGTTTGATGTATTTGCGCCATTTTTTAGGGGTGGCACGATCAATATAATAAACAATTGGTTTTTTAGGTTCCACCAATTCTCCAGCTTCAAATTTATCGAGGTCTTCCGCTTTGATTTCAAGTCGCCAACGGTCTAAATACACCAATTCTCGACTTCTTTGATCCTCCAATCCATAATCGACTTGCCCCCTTGCAAACCAACCTACACGTTGGTCAAAATAACGACGCTTCATTGGGTTTTGAGGCAATAAAATCATTGAATTATTGATTTCAACTGAAATGGTTCCTGTGCTAGAATTTGATGGCGGTTCCGATGCTGCATAGGTTTTAACATGTCTGGCTTCAATATTTTTTGGATAACTTTTGACACTTTCAATAAATGACTTGTTACTTTCTAGGCGGGATATTTTGTATTGTTTTCTCCGATAGTTCGGTAATCCAAGTGCTTTTACATCCGTTTTAAATAGATCCGTTACATTAATCACAGTTGCAGTGGAATCATTGCTGTAGGCTTTAATCGGAAAGGTGTATAAAACTGGCTCAAAGTTTGAATTCACAACTGCCTCATGTACGGGCAGAGAATCTGCTGCAAAAACTTCATGAGAGACAACTCTCAATAAGACCTTTTTATCTCTTTTTTGCCATCTCAAAACTTGGGTGTTTTGTTTTCCACCGCCAAATCCAATACCAGATGCTGTTTTCGCAATGCGACTGACCATGAGCATTTCTTTTTCAAACAATGAATCTGGAATTTCGTAATAAAAATCGGTTTCAATTTTATGAACTTTAAAAAGCCCCTCATCCGAAACAGCATCTTTTGTGATAACTTCTGAATAGGGTTTGATTCCATCCTTGTTTGGCTTGGTGCTGGTTTTTGATGCGTTGTCTTTGTTTTTTTTAACCGAGCTTGCCTTGATGCTGATTGCACAAGAATGTAGAACCACAAGTGCGGCTAATAAAACAGTTGTTTTTAAGATTGTTTTCATTGTCTTAAAGAAATTAAATTATAGTGATAGTTTAGGCTTATATTTTAGGGTTTAGTCCAAAAGCTTAACTGTAAGCTGATCCTCTGTTTTGACAACTTTTGCCAATCCTTGCTTTGTTAAACTTTTCATTGCTTTATCCCACCCCTTATTACTGAGTCCAGCTTGTATTTTTAATTCGGATAGGTGTATTGTTTTTTTGTTTTGAATGATGTCGAAAATAGTTTTTTCATTTTCATTTAAATCCAAAGATTTTTTCTCCGGTTTCATCTGTGGAAAAAACAACACCTCTTGGATGGATGCATTATTGGTTAAAAACATAATCAAGCGGTCCATTCCAATGCCCATTCCAGAAGTTGGAGGCATTCCATATTCTAAAGCTCTCAGAAAATCTTCATCAATAAATTGAGTCGCTTCATCATCGCCTCGATCGGCCAATGTTAATTGTGCTTCAAAGCGCTGGCGTTGATCTATGGGGTCGTTCAGCTCGGAGTAAGCGTTGGCGATTTCTTTTCCGCACACCATCAGTTCAAAGCGTTCGGTTAAATCCGGATTGCTGCGGTGTTCTTTACAAAGTGGGCTCATTTCTTTTGGATAGTCTGTAATGTAGGTTGGCTGAATGTAGTTCCCTTCGCATTTTTCACCAAAAATTTCATCTATTAATTTTCCTTTACCCATACTCTCATCAACTTCTATCCCCATACCTAAGGCAGCTGTTCTTAGTTCTTCTTCTGACTTTCCTGTAATGTCATAGCCTGTAAATTCTTTTATGGCTTCTGTCATAGTGACTCTAGCATAGGGTGCTTTGAAATCAATTTCATGGGCGCCAAAGGTGGCTTTGGTAGTCCCATTGACTGCATTGGCACAAAACTCTAAGAGTTGCTCACAAAATTCCATCATCCAATTATAGTCCTTGTAGGCCACATAAATTTCCATGGCTGTAAATTCAGGATTGTGGGTGCGGTCCATACCTTCATTTCTGAAATTTTTTGAGAATTCATAAACCCCGTCAAATCCACCAACAATCAGACGTTTTAGGTACAATTCATTAGCAATACGCATGTACAAGGGAATGTCCAAGCTGTTGTGATGGGTAACGAATGGTCGTGCTGCAGCGCCTCCAGGAATGGGTTGTAAGACAGGTGTTTCTACTTCAAAATACCCAGCATCATTAAAAAATTTTCGCATCGCATTAAACAGCTTTGTTCTCTTTACAAAGACCGCCTTGACATGAGGATTCACGGCTAAGTCTGCATAGCGTTGACGGTAGCGCATTTCAGGATCGTTGAATTCGTCATAAGAATTTCCATCTGCATCTGTTTTTGGAAGTGGGAGCGGTTTGAGTGCTTTGCTCAAAAGTTTAAAATTTTTGACCAGGATTGTTTTTTCGCCCACTTGAGTGATAAATAATTCTCCTTCAATTCCAATAATATCTCCTAAATCTAAAAGTTTTTTAAAGACATCATTGTAGGCAGACTTGTCTTCACCCGGACAAATTTCATCTCTATTAAAATAGACTTGAATGCGCCCTTCACTGTCTTGAATTTCCGTGAATGCAGCCTTCCCTTGCACTTTTTTTCGCATTAAGCGTCCAGCAATAACCACCTTTTCTCCTTCAATAAAATTAGATTTTATACCCAGACTGTTATGGGTTACAGGGAATAGGTCGGCGGGATAAGGATTGATTCCTAACGCACGAAGCTTTGAAAGTTTTTCGCGTCGGACAAGTTCTTGTTCGGAAAGCTGTGCCATAGTTGTTTAATCTTAATTGATAACAAATATAACGACTCTGCATTGGATTTCAATAGGGAATTTAAAATTCAATAGTTTGTAACGATTTTGATGTATTTTTGTCTTATTGTAGCGTTATAATTTTCAACTTTATTGCGATGAGTATTTGGCGGGTTTTATTGTCCATTTTATTTCCACCCCTTGCAGTGGTAGATAAGGGCTGTGGTTCTTTTGTAATTGTCTTTATTTTGACACTTTGTGGTTGGGTGCCGGGTGTTATTGCTGCTTTGGTCATTCTTAATAATCCAAATCACTAATCCCTTATTTTTACAACATGAATAAATCAATTCAGTTTCAAGATTTAGGCCTAAAGGATTATAAAGAAACTTGGGATTTGCAAGAAGAAATTTTTAAAAAAACGGTGGCTATAAAAGTCAGAAATAGACGCGAAAATGCCGGATTATCTACACCCAATCACTTTTTATTTGTAAGCCATGCACATGTTTATACTTTAGGGAAAAGTGGCGACCTTTCCAATTTACTTTTAAATGAGGAACAACTCAAGACAAAAGGTGCCAATTATTATAAAATTAATAGGGGGGGAGACATCACTTACCACGGACCTGGCCAAATTGTTGGTTATCCAATTTTAGATCTTGAAAATTTTTTTACAGATATTCATAAATACCTTCGCTTGTTGGAAGAAACTATTATTTTAACACTTGCGGAGTACGGTTTAGAGGCATCAAGAAGTAAAGGGGAAACTGGTGTATGGTTGGATGTGGGAACGCCTTTTGCTCGAAAAATTTGTGCGCTCGGAGTTCGTGCCAGCCGTTGGGTAACCATGCATGGATTTGCGCTCAATGTCAATACAGATCTAGGATACTTTGATCACATCATTCCTTGTGGAATTCGCGGCAAATCTGTTACATCGTTAAGAGTAGAATTAAAGAGAGATCAGGTGGATGAAAATGAAGTTAAAGAAAAATTATTGAAGCATTTCTTGAATCTTTTTGAAGCCCAAAAAGTTAATACATTTGGTACATGAGGAAGCCATCAGCACTGCTTTGACATATAAATTCAAGGGCCGCATCCCCATCGACATTTGCTAAATCAACATTAGAAGCCCCATAAACAGGAAAATCTGGAAGTACCTTTCCTTGACTATCATAAAACCAAACTTTATTGGACTGAAGATCTGTAATGCTTACGTATATCTTGTCATTTAAATAAAATAATTTTGGGGGGCTATAATTGCCGTAATCAAGCGTTGCTTTTTGAGCTTTAATCTGTATGTTGTTATTCCATTGTGCCACCAATGTTTTGCTAAAAGCTGTTATTTGAGTGCCTGACTCAAAACCTAGAGATTGCAAACTCAAACGGCCTTTAGTGTCGACCTGAACAAAATCGCCATTGGCGTCAAGCGTTGAGAATTTATTTTTATAAAAGTACAGGTTTTGATCTGAAAAATTAATGGTTTCTTTAACGCCAATTCGTATTTTTCCACGGCGGTCTAAAATCTTTAAATTTTTTCCTTCAGAAAAGACAATGTAATCTTTACTTCTGTATCGAACGTGTTTTGGGGTGTTATTGATCTTGGAATCTGCTTTGTATTTAAATCCTTTTACACGTTTTCCATTACCATCGTACATTAACAAATTGGCTCCCTGAGTGACTAAAAACCTATAGTTTCTTGTTTTGTCATAATCAAATACAGCCAAGGGTTGTGAGATTTTATCTTTGAACGTTAGTGGGAATCGTCCAACATCCCTACCTAAACGGTCTAAAACATAAAGTTTGTTTTCAGTAGCAAATACCATTTGAAGGCGTCCGTTTTTAAATAAATCCACCTGTTCTACTGGGCCCAAGATAGGAGCTGACATTCTTTTTTTCCAACGGACGACTCCTTCATTAGAAATTAAATACAATTGATTCTCAACATCTTGTACCAAAATATCATTTTGTCTTGTTTGGTGGTTTTTTACAAATTGAATGTCTCCAATAATTTGTGCATCTAGCTTAAAGCTAAAAACTTCAGTTACTTTTTGTGTGTTAGAAACAGGCCGTTGCTTTTGAATCAACCCATTAAAATGAATTGTATTGTCGTCTTTAACGACCTGAAAACTGGAATTTTGAAATGCTTCCAAGGATTCTGCTGTCATATTGGTACCCAAGCGGCTGTTTAAAACCATGGCCAAGCGATTTGAATCGAATGTTTCATGGTAAGACGCCTCATCGCTTAGTGTTTTTTGTATGGATTGGTACCCTTGACTTTGTGCCAGACTGTTTTGATTGGTGTATTTAGAAATAAAGTCTTCTAGGGTTGTTTCATTGTCAGAAAATACTATGAATTCGTCTATAATTGTATAGGTTGAAGGTTCGATATCAGGTAATAAATTGCCGAAAGTTTCCTTGAAAATAGAACCGTTTTCAAATTTAAATAGAGGTATAGAGCGAAATGTTTTTAGAACTTCTTGCTGGCCTGCCAAAACATCTTTACTTGCCCTTATGTCTAATGCGTACAAAGCGATAGCAGTTCCTTTTTCAGATTCGATACTGCCAATTTCTTCAGTTGTTTCAAAAAAAGACTTGGCAAATTCTGAAGGGATTAATGTACTGTCATTTTGCCTTATATTTTTAAAAAATTGTTCAAAATCAGAAAAGTTATAAGACTTAAAATTTTGGCTATGATTGGGTGCAATCTGACTTAATTTAGAGGTTTTTGGATTTATTTTATCAAACAAACCGGGCCATTTAGAATCTGTATATACCCCACTTAAAGATAGACTTGATGGGCTGGCATAAACGTCTAATAAAAGATTGTTAAAAATAAAATCTAGCCCTTCAATTTGCTTTGACGGAGCCATATAAATTGAAAATGTCGCATCAGGCTTAAGGATGTTTGTAAATTTCAGGTAAGGGTGTTTTAAAGTTTTCTTATGCGGGGTATTCAGTGCGTAATTTTTGTTATAAATCCATATGCTGTCTTGAATAAATTTGGAGTTTAAAAGGATTTTGGATCCCAAGTGTCTTTTTTTAGCAATAAATGTATAGTTGGGTTCAGCAGTATTAGAATTTGAACAAATGAGTAAGGGCCCCGATATTTTTAAACTATCAATTGGCATTAAATGGCTTTCAAAAAGCTTTTGCAAATTCGTTTGACTTAAAAGCGAATTATTCTTTAAAGCGCTTTTGAACCCTTCTAATGAATTGATTTTTAAAATAAATGTGGAGCTCTCAGGAATAAAGTCTTCAATATTTGCTGGAGAATCATGTTTATTTTCACAACCAAATATCAAAATCACAAACAACAAAAGGATGATTTTACTTCTCATGAGTTAATTACATTCAGCTGTAAACAAAGATAGGATTAAAATTCAAAACGCAACTGGTCGGGGAGGAGTTTAAAAGATTTTCTATGGTATTTTGTAGCCCCATATTTTTGGAGTGATTTTCGGTGTTCTTTGGTTGGGTAACCTTTATTTTGCTTCCAATTATACATAGGGAATTCTTCATGAATTGTAGCCATATAATCATCCCGATATGTTTTTGCAAGCACAGAGGCCGCGGCAATGTTCAGGTATTTTGCATCTCCTTTGATAATGGTCTTGTAAGGTATGTCTCCAAAGGGTTTAAAACGGTTGCCGTCTACAGCGATAAAAGTGGTCTTATCCAAGTGATCGATGGCCTTGTGCATTCCCAAAATAGAGGCATTTAAAATATTAATTTTGTCAATTTCTTCTGGAAAGATGTGTGCCACTCCAAATCCAAGGGCTTGTGCTTCAATAATGGGGCGCAATTCCAAGCGTCTTTTATGCGAGAGTTGTTTTGAGTCATTCAACCACTTGTTTTTAAATCCTTTCGGTAAAATAACAGCTGCCGCTGTGACAGGCCCTGCCAAACAACCTCTACCCGCTTCATCGGTACCGCATTCAAATTTTTCATTGGAGACACTGTGTTTGAGCATGGTTTTTAAATTTGTAGTAAATATAGATTACTTTTTTCGAACCGTTCTAAACGCTTAATAATCCCTAATAATTTGCTACTTTTGAAACAGCAATTTTTTTTTAATAAACATGGTATACAAATATGCTGTCATTTTTCTGCTCGCTTTTTGTTCGACTGCTGTTTTTGGGCAGCGTAAACTTCCGGCTGATAAAGTGTTGAGAGAGAATCCCTCAAAAGATATAAGCAGAAATAGCTCCAGTGAGACCAGTCGAGATTCTAAAGATCTTTCGAAAAACCCCAAAGGTAAAATTGAAGATTACAAAATCATTTCGCGAAAGCTTGATACTGTGCACTTAGACACGACACTTACCATAAAAAAAGAATATAAATTCAATTACCTCAGGCGTGACTATTTCGAATTACTCCCATTTAATAATATGGGACAAAGTTTTAATTCTCTAAGCCAAAACTTTTACAGACGCAGCATACAACCTGGTTTCGGAGCCAAAGCCAAGCATTTTAATTATATGGATGTCGATGCCATTCATTATTACCGTGTGCCTACGCCATTGACTGAACTTATGTATAAATCTAACTTTGAACAAGGCCAATTGTTAGACGCCTTTTTTACTGTAAATACTTCAGAACAATTTAATTTCTCCATCGCCTACAAGGGGATGCGCTCTCTTGGGAAATACCAACACATTCTTTCTAGCACAGGAAATTTTAGATTTACCTCTAGTTACCATACCAAGAACAAGCGTTATCACTTGCGCGCTCACCTCGTTAACCAAGACCTTTTAAATCAAGAAAATGGCGGAATTGCTGATGATCAATTGGTAGAGTTTGAAAATGGAAACTCTGAATTTATAGATCGATCCTTGTTTGATCCACTATTTGAGGATGCAGAAAACAAGCTTGAGGGTCGCCGCTTTTATCTCGACCACACCTATCAACTTAAGCTAAAGGATTCCTTGGGGAATAACGGCTTAAAGCTTGGGCACGTTCTACACATGGAAGATAAATTTTACCAGTACACTCAGGCTCAAAATTCAGCTGCATTTGGTGATGCTTTTGTGACCTCTAATTTGTCAGATAAAAATACATTTGACCACTTTTATACTGAAGTCAATGCCGAATATAACAATAATACCCTTGGAATTTTTAAGGCAAAATTAGGTTACAATCAATACAATTATGGCTATAACTCCTTGGTCATATTGGATGGGCAGACCATAGCCAATCGCCTAAAGGAGAGCGTGGTGTCTTTTGAGGGTACTTATAAAAATCAAATTGGTGCGGTAGCCCTTACAGCCGATTTGGGTGTGAATATAGCAGGGGATTTAGAAGGTAATTTTTTGGATGTTCAAGCCAATTACAAAATAAATGAAGATCTCAGCGCCGCAGCAGCACTCAATTCAAATTCTTCTGTAGCCAATTATAATTACCGTCTTTATCAAAGCGACTATTTGAGGTATAATTGGCAGAACAGTTTTAAAAATCAACAATCTCAGCAGTTGGCTTTTGATTTGCGTTCTAAAAAGTACGGTGATTTGTCAGTGGATTATACAACAGTCAATAACTATCTCTATTTTGAAGACAAGGGGCTTGGGGTGAAGCCTCATCAATATGACGGTACTGTCAATTATGTACGTGCGAAGTATGAGAAAGAATTTAAATTCAGAAATTTTGGTTTGTATAATACCGTCATGTATCAGCATGTTTTGGAGGGGGATCAAGTCCTTAACATGCCCCAAATTAACACAAGGCATACTTTTTATTATGCCGATAATTTATTTAAAAATGCATTGTATTTACAAACTGGCTTCAACCTTAGTTATTTCTCCAAATACAATATGAATGGATATGATCCAGTATTAGCGGAATTTTATGTGCAAAACAACGCCTCTTTTGGCGATTTCCCTAGAATTGACTTCTTTGTAAATGCTAAAATTCAGCAAACGCGAATATTTATAAAAGCCGAACACTTTAATTCGTCTATGACTGGATACAACTTCTATTCGGCGCCCAATTATCCTTACCGAGATTTTATTGTTAGATTCGGTATTGTTTGGAATTTCTTTTTATAAGCTCATTTTTGTATCCGAATAGCTTTAATTATATAAGAACTTTTGTGTTTTTTAGGCCTATGTTGGTCTTTGTCGTTAATTTCAATACGTTGTAAATAAATCAATGAAATAAGGTCGTAGATGACTTTAAATATGCGCTCAAGACCATATTTAGAAATTCCAAATTTACGCGCATTGTGTCTTACAGGAACTTGTGTTATTCGAGCTCCATTAAAATGTGATAATAGCGTCATATAGCGGTGTATTTCCCCGTATAAATTCAATTCTTTGGCAGTTTTTTTGGCAAATACTTTTAATGCACAACCGTGGTCATTGATGTCTAAGTTTGTTGCCAACTGAATGATGCGATTGGCTACTGTGGAAGGTATCGTTTTAAAGAATGAATCTTTTCGGTTGGTACGTATACCAGATACCAAATCCCATTTTTCATTTTTGGCTTTCTCGAGCATCCATGGAATGTCCCTAGGGTCGTTTTGTAAATCCCCATCCATTGTAACAATATAATCCCCTTTTGCTATGTCTATTCCCGCAGATAAGGCCAGACTTTGGCCATAATTTTTTTGTAATTCAATAACAATAAGGTTTGGATGCTTTAATTTTTTTAGTTGCATACCAGTGCCATCTGTGGAGCCGTCATTGACCAATAGTAACTCATATTTGAACCCCTTTAGAGCGTTGTGAATCGCTTCGTTCAGTATATGTACATTGTCTGCCTCATTGTAAAGTGGAACAACAATGGATATGAACCCAAAATGAGTCGAAGGATCTTTTATCAAAAAGTGAAGATTTAATTAGTTTCTCAAAAGTAAACCAATTTTCTAACAGAATCAATCTTTTAGAATGGCCCCGGGAATTCCTATTTTCGTAATAAATTTATTTAGATATAATCCAAAATTATAAACATTATAAAGTAGTAATTTTAAATTCATCAATGTGATAAGTGAAATTTATAGAGTTGTTGGAGTAATGTCTGGTACTTCTTTGGATGGAGTGGATTTATGCTGGGTAGAATTTTCAAAACAAGATGATTGGAGTTTTGATATTTTAGCTGCCGAAACCCATCCCTACGCGGCTTCTTTCAAATCACGTTTAAAATCTGCCATGACAATGAGTTCTGAGGATCTGAAAAAATTGGATCACGATTATACAATGCATTTAGCGGATTGTTTAAAATTATTTATTAAAAAGTATCACATTAAAAATTTAGATGCCATATGCAGTCATGGACATACGATATTTCACAATCCGGATGAAGGGATTACGCTACAAATTGGAAATTTACCAATACTTGCCGATGTTATTAAACAAACTGTCGTTTGTGATTTTAGAGTTCAGGATATGGCTATGGGCGGCCAAGGCGCACCTTTGGTACCTATAGGCGATTTACTTTTATTTTCACAATACGATTTTTGCTTAAACCTTGGTGGTTTTGCCAATATTTCATTTCAAAACAATTCCCAGCGGATCGCCTTTGATATTTGTCCTGCCAATATTACGCTGAATCACTATTCACAGTTGCTGGGCTCTTCATTTGACAAAAACGGTGAATTTGCAAAAAAAGGAACTTTACACCTACCACTTTTTGAAGCTCTGAATTGTCTTGAATTTTACAAAAAACAGCCACCAAAGTCACTAGGATTGGAATGGGTTCAAAATGAGATTTACCCACTTGTGGATGCTTATGAATTATCTACTCATTCAATTTTAAGAACGATGGTTGAACACTGTGCAATTCAAATTGCAAACATTCTAAAAAAACAAGACTTAAAAAGGGGCCTTTACACGGGAGGTGGTGTTCTCAATTCTTTTTTAATACAGCGTATTTCGGAGCTTTATGAACATGAAATTTCAGACGTAAACTTGGATTTGATCAATTATAAAGAGGCCCTTATTTTTGGATTTTTAGGAGTCTTAAAATTGCGGGGAGAGGTGAACTGTTTACATACTGTTACTGGAGCTAAAAAAGATCACAGTAGCGGTAAAATTTATTTTTATTCTTCCAACTAAAAAGTATAAATCTTTTATATATTTGTTTATGTTAATAATAATGGAACTTATTTAATTTCTTCTTATTCATCTACATTCCATGGAAACAATAATAATTACGGTCTTTATTGCTGGATATTTAGCCATAACCTTAGAGCACAGTTTAAAAATTGACAAACTTATTCCTGCCCTTATTATGATGGCTGTCAGCTGGGCTTTCATTTCTTTTGGTATTGATGATTTTAATTCTTGGTTTGATTCTTCAAAGCATGCCTTGGTGTCAAATTTTGAGGGTCTTACACATGATAGCAAAATGCATCTCATGGAAGAAACACTTTTGCACCACCTTGGTAAGACTGCTGAAATTTTAATTTTTCTTTTAGGCGCCATGACCATTGTTGAGATCATTGCGTATTTCAACGGATTTTCTACCATTAAAAATTTTATAAGAACCAAGAGCAAAACCAAACTTTTGTGGATTTTTTGCTGGTTGGCATTTGTTTTGTCTGCTATAATTGACAATTTAACGGCAACTATTGTATTGATATCTTTACTCCAGAAATTGGTAAAAGACCGTGAAATTCGTTTGTGGTTTGCGGGGCTTATTGTTATTTCAGCCAACGCTGGGGGTGCCTTTTCTCCCATTGGTGATGTTACGACAACTATGCTTTGGATTGCTGATAAAGTAACAACTACCTATCTTTTCGGTTACTTGCTCTTACCGTCTTTGGCCTGTATGCTTGTTCCAACTTTTTTAGCCTCTAAACTCTCTGTTTTTAAAGGTAACTTGGAAGTGGATGACACAGAGGAAGATCCCCCAGGGCGCTTTAGTGGAACTATGCTATACTTAGGATTATCAGCTATAGTTTTTGTCCCTATATTTAAAATGGTAACGCATCTACCCCCATATGTTGGGATGATGCTTTCTCTAGGAGTTGTAGCAATTTTTGCTGAAATTTACACTTCGTCTAAATTCAGTCTAGAAGGACTTAGTAAAGGGGGACACTCTAGTCCCGTTCATTATTCCTTAACCAAGATAGAATTGCCCAGTATTTTATTTTTCCTAGGGATTTTGATGGCCGTTGCAGCTTTGGAGTCCCTCGGTATTCTATTTGGATTTGCAGATTGGCTAAAAGTCGCTACTCCCCGTATTGGCACAGAAGTTGCCGGTGCCGCTGTTTCGGATTTGGTCGTACTTCTTTTGGGTGTTGGCTCTGCAGTTATTGACAACGTACCATTAGTTGCCGCATCTTTAGGGATGTTTTCTGAATCTACAGACGATATACTATGGCATTTTATTGCCTATTCTGCTGGGACGGGAGGTAGTATGCTTATCATTGGATCTGCTGCAGGAGTCGTAGCCATGGGAATGGAGAGAATAAACTTCTTCTGGTATTTAAAAAAAATCAGTTGGTTAGCATTTATGGGCTTTATTTGTGGTGCATTAGTCTTTCTCTTTACAAGAACCTTGTTTTAGAATCTTTTTGACACTTACTTAATGTCCCGATGAACTATAAAGCAACAACGACTTGGATGTTTTCTAGATTGCCCATGTACCAAAAGCAAGGAGCGGCAGCTTATAAAGCAGATCTTAGTAGGACAAAGTTATTGTCATCCCATTTAGGCCACCCTGAAAACAGGTTTAAATCTATACACATCGGTGGTACAAATGGCAAAGGCTCTACAGCCCACATGCTTGCTGCTGTACTTCAGTCATCAGGCTATAAAGTTGGGTTATATACTTCTCCACATTTAAAAGATTTTAGAGAACGTATTCGAATTGATGGTACGAAAATTCCTGAGGCATTTGTTATCAAATTTATAAAAGAAAACAAGTATTTTTTAGAAAAACACGAACTCTCATTTTTTGAAATGACAGTGGGTCTCGCTTTTGATTATTTTGCAAAATCAAAGGTTGATATTGGCATTATCGAAGTTGGTTTAGGTGGTCGGTTGGATTCTACAAACATTATCAACCCTGAGCTGTCCATTATTACAAATATTGGTTATGATCACACTCAGTTTCTAGGAGAAACACTCCAAAAAATAGCTAGCGAGAAAGCGGGAATTATCAAATCAAATACAGGAGTAGTTATTGGAGAATCACAAAGCGAACTAATAGATATTTTTATTAATAAGTCCAGATCATTAAATGCTGATATTTATTTTGCAGATAAAGAAATAAATCAGTCTTTACCGAGTAGCTTGTTAGGAGATTACCAGAAAAAAAACATCAAAACCGTTCTACAATCTTTGTTGGTTTTAAAAGCAAAAGGATTTTCCGTTTTAGATATCCATATTAAAAAAGGCCTTGAAAACGTACAAAAACTTACTGGTCTAAGAGGGCGTTGGGAATTGTTATCAGAAAACCCAAAAACCATTTGTGACACCGCCCATAATAGAGAAGCTCTGACTTTAGTTTTTAACCAATTGAATAAAGAATCTTTTGCATCATTACATATTGTAATTGGGATAGTGAATGATAAAAATATAGACAAATTATTGGATGTATTCCCAAAACAAGCACAATATTACTTTTGTAGACCTAATATCCCAAGAGGTATGGACGCTGAACTATTGGCTAAAAAATTTTATGATGTAGGTTTAAAAGGAAAGGCCTATGATTCTGTGAAAATCGCTTTTCAGGCTGCTAAAAAACATGCTTTAAATAACGATCTCATTTTTATTGGTGGTAGTACATTTGTGGTGGCTGAAGTCCTTTAAATTTTACCATAAATACTTTTGCAAAAAGAAAAACTAATCTATATTTGCACACCTATTGATAGGGCGCGTAGCTCAGTTGGTTCAGAGCACCTGGTTTACACCCAGGGGGTCAGGGGTTCGAATCCCTTCGCGCCCACAAAAAAAACCTCAACTAGTGAGGTTTTTTTGTTTAATGCATTAAGGAAAATTATTCATCGCGCTTCACATGAATTACACCCGTGATGGTATGCGGGTTTCCTTGGTAGTCAAAATACGAGCCCCCAAAATCAATATCAATGTAATCATTAATATTGGTACCATATGAATTGAGGTTTAAAATTATTTCGTTGTTTGCATTCGAATCAGGATAAACTGGGCACGTTTCAATAAAACCAAAATCGTTATTTCCATATCCGTACTGATATTCTCCTTCATTATTTGGATAATTTGAATTCAAATTAATGCTTAACCAGAAGCAGTCATCCCAATTGTTATTATTGTCTGGTCCAAAATATTGAATTTCTAATCCAAATTGTCCGCCCTCTTGAACGTTAATGTCTGAAAAAATATATTTTAAATCTCCACCGTCAATACTATACTGAATGAATTCATCAATACTATCACAAGCATATAAATTTCCTAGGTCTGTTTCTGGACTTGTGATTGTATAATTAATCTCTCCAGTAGTTTCTAGGGTGTCGTAATCGTATCCGTTTATACTTAGGCTTGAGTTTTCATTACAACTCAAAACATTAATTTCGAAAACTCCGTCGGTTACAATGCTGTAAATACTTGAACCTCCTTCAATAATTCCTTCTACATAACCATTAACAACCGCATTTCCATCACATTTGTTAAAGACTCCAGTGATGGTTTCAATGTATTCTTCAATCTCAGGGACATCAAGTATGACGCTAAGATTTATGTCTTGATTAAATGGACCAAAAGTTTGAGATGTATTAGGGATTTCGTCATCGTTACATATGCCATTAAAGTAATAACTTAAATTTAAAACTTGATTTGCAGGTATAATTCCACAAACCCCTCCGTTTTCATTTGTAATGCCATAACCTATGCCATTAAATTCACTTTCAATACCTACTTTTATATTGCTTAAAGGGGTGTTGTTAGCATCGCTAATATTGATGCATATATTAACATATTCTGTAGGAATATCACAATTCCAAAACGAAAAATGGCTTACTGTACCGACGTAACTGTTTCCTTGAAGTGTGGCACTACCCTCCTCAATCCAATAGCCATTATCTTCATCAAAATACCAAAGTGGGATTTCGTTAGGCGCTCCATTGAGTGTTTCAGGATCTAATGGGACCGAAATTGTTGCTTCTGAACCTTCTGATAGATTTAGTTTTTCACCTGTATCACTTCTCAACTCAACTGCTAACATACCTAACGTTTTTAGTATTTGAGCTTCGTTTTGATAGTTCTGAGCCAATAGCATTCCTGGCATCTGTTGCGTCATTGCTTCATCAGTAGGATTTAAAAAATGTAGAGTCACTTGTACATTTCCTGAATAATCACTACCGTCTAAATTGCTATATTCTCCAGAGAGATTAACAGCAGCTCCATTGCTTAAACTCACAGTTGAGTTAATCCCGGAGCTGACTGTTTGAGTTACAGTTTGTGGTAATAGCATGATTTTAACGTGATTGACACCTGAGCTAGGAACTAAAGACCTTGAACCATCAATAAAACCTGATTTTTGAGCTTTTACATAAGCAAATTTTTCAAAAACTTGAGCATTTCGAATGATAAAGATACCATTGTTGT
>Ga0163111_10000593_pt1 | contig 21861 bp, 10 predicted proteins | sample CRUFie1St18metaG_FD_109645 | JGI IMG/M metagenome (GOLD analysis project Ga0163111, IMG submission 109645) | Marine microbial communities from the Costa Rica Dome - CRUD Field 142mm St18 metaG | ecosystem: Environmental > Aquatic > Marine > Oceanic > Photic zone | place: Costa Rica: the Eastern... | reverse complement strand
TTAATTCATTACTAGGCATTACACCTGCCACTGCTGGCGGCACTCAAACTGGTACTGGCACAGGTACTGGAACTGGTACTGGCGGTCCTGGTGGTCCTGTTACTGGTGGTAATGAAGATAATATGTTGGCGGCATATTTGTCAACATTAGAAGGTGGTAGTGGTCAAAATGCTGCTGATGCCATGCAGGTAATGTTGAATAGAGCGACACAGAATCATTCTGGGTATGGCACTAATGTTGGAAACCAAGCAATGCCAGAGGGTCAATTTACACCATTCTCTGCTGCAATTTATGGTCCTGGATTAGATCCTGGTGCAAATGCAGCATATGGACATATAGCTCCTATGTTGGGTAATACTCCAGAAGAAAGAAAAGCAAAATTAAGGCAAATTGCTGCTACAGAAGGGTTTGCTGGTCTTGATAGAATATTTAATAAAAATAAAGCATCTGAAGCATCTGCAATTTTAAGTGACTTCCAATCTGGTGGTGCGATGTCAACAGCAGCAAGAAACGATGTCAAAGGGAGAGCATATTTCAAAGGGCAAACAGATCTACAAAATATGAGATCTGGTGACATGTATCGTGGAACTGGTGGTAATTACTTCTATGATGATAGAGACCTATCACAATTGCCTGTAGGCATGCTGCAAAACGTTTCACCAGATCCTGAACCACCAAAAATGTCTGGTTTGACACCAACTCAAGCAGACATGGATTGGTATAATCAACAAATGGGTTTCAGTACCACTATATCTAAACCTGGTGCTGAAAAACAAGAACCACCAGGAGCATCACCGAGGAGAAATTTGATGCAGGAAGTTGCACCTTCCTTTATAGGACCACCAGCACCAACAGTAACAAAACCAGAACTTGGACCACAATCCATACCATTAGGCAGAAGACCACCACAACAACCAGGAAGTTAGATTATGACATCATCACCATTTACAGTTAAAAATTTTAAACTTGATTCTGCAGCAGTAATGTTCCAGGATGGAAGTTCTACAGCAATCGATCCAGGACAGATTCTTCAGGTAGAATATAGAGAAGGATTGTTTGATAAATTTCTGACAGTTACTATTACGCTTGCAGATACTACGAGTAAAATTTCAAATGTACTTGTGGGTATGGAGCAGTTTGAACTTATCTTTACTGATACTATAAATGGAGTGAAGTTTGAATTTACGAACGATTCACTAAATGGTGAATTGTATGCATATAATATTCATGATAAACAAGTTATTGATACTGGTAAAGTTCTGACTATTGAATTGTGTAGAAAGGATGCTATTGATTCTATGCAAAAAAGAGTTTGTAAAAAATATGAAAATCAAACTGCTGATCAATTAGCAGGAGATATTATTACCAATGTACTTGGTAATAAGAAGAAGGGTGTATTCACACAAAAAAGTGTGAATTCGATTAGTTTCATTCCACCAAACTCAAGACCTCTTGATGTATTAGTTTGGGCAAGGAATAAATTTATTGGTGATGATCAGAAAACAGTAAAATCAGAAGGGAAATATACTAGTGCTGGATATTTATTCTATGAAACGTACAATCAATATAATTATGTGTCTGTAGATAAAATATGTGGGCAGACAGGTCACAAATGTGTATTCACCACTGGAACTGGAACTAGCAGTGGTGGAGATGTAAATAGGATAGAAAATCCTGAGTTTGTTAATTCTATCGACATGGTACACAACTTTGACAGAGGATTTTATTCTGGTCAGATTGAATTCTTTGATATTACTGAGTGTACAATGACTACTGAAAAGTATACATTGGCAGAACTGTATCCAACTTGGAGTAAAATTGGTACTAGTGAATGGTTGCCATCAATGAATAGTCCTGCCTTACAAGAGGATTTGAAACCAGTTGCTCCAGAATCACCAGCAGTTCATAGTCCATATGCTACTAGAAATATGATGGTTTCCTATAATAAGGAATTATTTGCTGGATCTACGGATACTAAGGAGGAGGATGCTGAGATTTTCAGACAAACTGTGTTGCAATCAGTATCTAGGTTGGGTATTTTCTCCAATCAGGTCTTGACAGTTACCGTAAATATTGGTAATATGGACCTGCGTGCAGCAGACCCTGTGCTGATAGAATTTTATGATTCAGAAGGAAACATTGACGAGCAGCACTCGGGTCGCTACATTATCGCTGACTTGACTCACCTATATACAAGGAGAGAGGACAAGTTAAAAACGTACCTTACACTAACACGAGATTCTTTTGGACTCTAAAATGGAAAAATCAATCGAAGACCATATTGCTAAGGATAAAGAACTTCTTCATGATCCAACTCTTTCTCCACAAATGCGTCGTCACACTGCCGACGAACTAGAGCATCTTGAGCGTTATGCTAAAGAACATGCTAAAGATATTGCTGCAGGTGATCATCATGATCCATCAGCGTTTGAAATGTATTGTGATGAAAATCCAGAGGCGGATGAATGTAGAATTTACGAGGATTAATAGTATATGTTAGGAGGAGCACCAACATTAGAATCTAACTACTGGTTCGGGGCACAAGGAAATCGTCTTTGGGTTGGTCAAATCGAGGGGGATGGTAATTCTCTCATTGATGGGACAGAACTTGAAGATAGCGATGAATCCTATCGTGTTAAAGTTCGTATTATGGGATATCATACCCGTAGTAGGAAAAACCTGAAACCTGCAGATCTCCCATGGGCATCTGTAATGATGCCAACCACAGAAACAATCACTAGAGACCATGCAGGAAGCACTCATGGTCTAGAGAATGGTATGTGGGTGATTGGTACTTTTATGGATGGTGAAAGTGCTCAACAACCAGTGGTTATGGGATCATTGGGTATTGTTGACAAGAATCAACCATATGAAGATAGGTTAGATGATATTGGTGGTACAAACCATTTTCCTTCAACTGAGAGAGCACTAAAAACTAGAGAGCAGAATAAATCTGACGAAGGTCATGGTGCTTCAAACCGTGGAGCAAAGAGAGGTGGTCCTAGTAAAAATGACCAACGTCAAGCAGAAAATGAAAAAGTAGTTATTGCTGTTTCAAACGGAAAATGTGGACCAAGACCTGAGAATGAAGTTTCTAGAATTTTAGGAGATTTGTTTAAGTTCTTACAACAGAATGAATCTGTTGGTGGTGTTCTGGTTGATAAAGTAACTGGTAATATTACTAGAACTGCTGATATTATTTCAGGATACTTTGGGAGATTAGCAAATGCTGTTAACGGTATTCTCGGTGATATCAAAGCTCTTGTAGTTGCTGAACTTAAGAAGTTCTTTGAGAAAACTTTACTTCCTATCATCACTGGACTTACTGCTACACCAACGGGAAGAGGCACAACAATTCAAGGAGGAATGAAAGTCCTCGATACAATTTTTGAACTTATTAAATGTCTTTTCCAAACAGTTCTAGAGAAAGTATATAATCTTCTTCTTGATATTCTTACTACATTAGTAGAAGATGTTCTTAACACTGCATTCTGTCAGGTTAGTAACATTCTTAAAGGAATTGTAGGAGAAATTCAGGGAGGTATCCAAAGTGCTCTCCAAGGTTTAGGTCAAGTAACTTCACTTATTGGTGGACTTGGTGGATTTGAGGGTGGATTCCTTACTAACATTGGTAAATTAATTAATATGTTCTGTGATGGAAAACTTGGTTGTATCTTAGGTATTAGTGATTTTACTACTGGAGTTGGTGACAGACCAGACAATGCAGTTGATGCTTTCTTCAATAGATTAGAAACATTTGGTGGACTGCCAACTGAATTAAATACTGGACTTTTTGGATCTGACTCTTTCCTTTCTTCAATTGAAGGAACAGAAATCAGAGACAGTAGTGGGAATGTTGTGAAGGGAACTCTAGATTGCAGTAAAGCAACCTCTTTTAACTTCCCTATGATTCCAGATATATTCTTCACTGGACTTCAAAATGAAATTGACAAATTTAAATTACTACCAAATGGTTCAATTACAATTGAACGTGGAAGTAGATCCAGTGGAACTAGTGGATCGAGTGGGTCATCATCTGGATCTGATCCATATCCAAGACCAAATTATGATCGAAATAATCCCACACCATATGCAGTTCCAGTAATTAATCGTACTGGACAAGTTATAGGTGGTGTTGTTACTAATCCTGGGTTTGGTTTAGAAAATCCACCAAACGTTACTTTATATCCCGCTCCTGGATGGGGTGGAGGAGCAGAATTGCAAGCAACTTTAGATGATAATGGTGGTGTCAAAGATATTGTTGTATTAAATCAAGGTGGCGGTTATCCTTATTTTGATGGATCCGTATCAACCTCACAACAAGTATCTACTGATGAAAATGGAGATCCTAATTTTGATAACATTCATGGAATATACCCTGGCAATGATTATTGGATAGGTATTATTACTGAAAATAATCCTCCAGTCATAACCAAAACTGGAAGTGGATATGATGAAAGTTGTGCTATTATTGTCGAACCAGGACCCAAAGAAGTGAATGAAGTAGTTCTTCCAGAAGTGAAACCTATTATTGAAAATGGATTCTTAATTGGCGTAGAAGTTGTAAAAGAAGGATTCGGATTTACAGATATACCAAAGATGTATATGTCTTGTGGTAGTGGTATAAATCTTGGAACTCAAAGAAAAGCAGTCATCAAACCTATTTTAAAATTTATTCCCAGAAAAGATTCTGCAGAGTATCTTAATAATTATGATGAGTACAAAACTATTATTGATTGTGTTGGACATCCAGGAGATTAATTATGGGACATAAATTAAGAGACACTTCTAAACTTGATCCCAAGTCAAAAGCAGAAGTTGATAATATAGATGATAATGACCCCAATGGTCTAAGTGTTTATCCACATAATAAACAAAAAGTCACTACCATTGGTCACAAATGGGAAATGAATGAAAGTGAGGGTAATGAATACATTAACCTCAGACATGGATTGACTGGATCATACATTAAAATGTTTGCTAATGGTGATGTCCAAATTCATTCTCCTGTAAGAGATGTCAATGTTGTTGCTGCAAGACATGTTAATGTTAAAGCAGGATCAAAAGTAGACGTTAAACAAAAAGATCTCAGTGATCGCCTTTGTATTAATGTTGTTGGTAACGCTCACCTTTTAGTAGAGGGTGATATGCATCAACACGTTAAAGGTGATAAGTTTGAGACAGTTGATGGAACATACACCCTCAACGTTAAGAATAGATATATTGTTGCTGCTAATGATGTTGGTATGAAATGCTTAGGCACATATCAGGTCGAGGCAAACAAATGTACAAGTAGTGGTCAAAACATTGAAACTAATGTTCAAGGTGGTGCAGTCACCTTTAACTACGCTGGTGGATTTGTCATTAATACATTGACACCAGGATCTACAATCAGTTTTAATGGTGCAGGTAACTTTGAGGTTAATGTTGCTCAAGACATTATGTTTAATGCTGGTGGTAAAGAAATCCACTATATTGCTGGTGTCAGTCCAACGGGTGGCGTCAGTCCTGTAACACCTGCATTTTCCGTCACAACTGCCCTTGGTGGTATTAGTTTGAATGCACTGGTTGGTGTCGGTAATTTCTTTGCAGGTGGTCCATACCTCGATGTGGACTGTCTCACTGGGGTCTATCTCAACTAGGGGGTTGACAAAGACCAATGCCCGTGGTATACTTCATTTGTTCAACACACATTTATCATGTTTACTGACGAATCCGTTTCCCAAATCAACGTGAACATCCCTTCACGAACGTTCACTTTATTCTCCAATATGGGTAACGAAAAAGTCATTATCTGCGAGACCATTGATCAATTCCAGCAAGTTCTTCAACTGGTACGTTCAAATTCTGATGCATTCAAAGTTGATTATGATTTCTAACTCCTAAACTCTTCTTGGGAGTGTGACGGAATCGGTAGACGTATCGGACTTAAAATCCGCTGGGCAATGCCCGTGGGGGTTCAAGTCCCCCCACTCCTACTCAAGAGAGATGTTTAAAGTTAGATGCGATTATAGGCATATTAATTACATAGGAATTGTTCTTGTGTATTTTCTTAATGGACTTCCCTTTGTTTATGATGATATATCAGAGGCAGAGAAAGAGGATGCCTATGTTAAAGCGATTGCTGGTGTAGCAGATCCAATCGACGTTGAACAGTTGACAAAAAACAGTGAATACCTTATGATGGAGGAACTTCATCCAATGCTCTTTCCAATTGAATTAGATGAAGTTTCTGTCTTACCTCCAGCATGAGACCCTTATCTGAGTATGAATTTGGTGGGAGACCTGTTACTCCCATCCACATACTGATGTTAATCAGTGAAATGGAGGGTACATATCAAAATCTCAAATACATGGGATTTAAAGAGGATATGGAGACCATAGAAGAAATGAAGAAGAGGTACTACAAACTCTACTTCAAGACAGTAAAAGAAGAAAAGAACCGCCAAACTAGTTCAGATGGTTAGAACAACGCTTTTGTAAAGCGTAGGTCGCAGGTTCGAGTCCTGTGTTTGGCTTTGGTGACTGATCATCACCATCGGGAGTGACTGAATAACCCTGTTGGAATTAGGCGGGGTAATGTAAATGGTTAGAGGTGGTGCTCGCTGCTAGGAATAGCAGAACCCCGACCAAGGGAACCATTGTGGTTATGTACTAATTTTCGCTTTAGCGATTCCCATAACTTGAGGGTATGAAGTAATCCCTCCTCCCACCCAATCCTCTATAGCTCAGTTGGTAGAGCAGGTGACTGTTAATCACCCTGTCCCTGGTTCGAGTCCAGGTGGAGGAGTTCTAAATAGTAAAAAAACTATGTACAGCGATCTAAACGAATTTGACAAAGCAGTATATGACTTTGGAAAAAAGGTTGAGATGATTTGTGCCATGGAATTTGCTGGTAAGTTAGATGCGGAATGTGCTTACCAGAATATCAAATATGAGTTAAAAGTCCTGAAGAAGGTTCGTAAAGAATATAAATAACTCAAGAATAGATCCGTGTCATATTAGGACAATTTAATGGCATTAACACGACTTCAAAATATCATTTCATCGGTAGAAGGTAGAATCCTTTATGTAAATCCTGATGATTTTGATGCAACAGATGCAATTGATAATAAAGGCAATTCGCCTATCAGACCTTTCAAGACAATTGCACGTGCAGTTCTTGAAGTAGCAAGATATTCTTACGTCAGTGCAGGTAACGCTGATGATAAGTTTGACCAATTTACAATTCTTCTTTACCCTGGTGATCACATCGTTGATAACCGTCCTGGTTCTTATGCATATAAGTTGGATGGTAGTAACAACATTGTTCCAAACGTAGATACTGCATTTACAGAACTTGCTTCTGAAGGTAACCTTGGATGGAGTAATTCAACCAAAGAGTATGCAGACCTGTTTAGAATTACTAATGCAACTAGAGGTGGTGTGATCATCCCTAGAGGTGTTTCTATTATTGGTTTGGATCTTAGAAAGACAAAACTCAAACCAAAATATGTTCCTGGTGGTGGTAACAATACTGCTGCTTCTAGTGTTCTGGTAAACTTTGACGTAAATACAACCAATAGAACTGAGATTACCATTAACAGTACATCTGGTGGTGACACTGGTACAGTTAATGACATCTATGTTGGTGCTGAGTTTAAGACAGGTATTCAAGATGCTAATGGAAACAATCTGATTGAACCTGGAACGACAGTTACTTCATTTGAAACTGCTCTTGGTGGTCAGACATTCGTTGTAAATATATCCAAACCACACGCATATTCATCCAACACTAGTGGTATTCAAGGATCACTTCAGGTCCCATTTGAGGATGATAATACAAGAACTGCTCTGTTTAGAATTACTGGTGGTTGTTATTTCTGGCAGTTTAGTATCTTTGATGGAGATACAAATGGTGTCTATAACTCAAGTCCAGTAGTACCTGTTGACCATGATCAACAGTGGCCAGCAACAGTTGCACCATTCTTTAGTCATACTAAACTGACTATCTTTACATATGCATCTCTACATGATCTCCACGTTTTCTATAGAAAGATCTCCGATGCAGTTACCTTAATTAACTCTGAGAAGATTGAACCTAAGATTCAGGAAAACAGAATTGTTGGTCCTCTTGCTGATAGTGTTCAGGTAATAAAAGTAAGGAGAAATGCAACAACTGTAACGGTAACTTTAGCAGAAGAATTAAACCTCACCGCTGGAAACTTTGTTTCTATTAAAGGTGATGGTAACTTTATTACAAACTCCTCTAACACTAATGGATTCTACTCTGGCGAGAAGAGAGTATCCTCTGTTATTAGTAGAAGTGAATTTACATACATCCTTACTCCAACAGAAGTATCTCAACTTGATGTTTATGAATCAGGTTCTGATGATGACGCCATTCTTGGTGGAACTCAGATTACTTATGAAGCAAGTATTGGTGCCAGTGCTAAGGTAGAGATTGAGATTGATACAGTAGAATCTGCATCTCCATACATCTTTAATATCTCACTGCGTTCTACTTATGGAACCTGTGGTATGCACGCTGATGGATCTAGGGCGACTGGATTCAAGTCAATGGTCGTAGCTCAATATACTGGAATCTCCCTTCAAAAAGAAGATAGTGCATTCTATGTTTATGATAATGCTGCTGGTCAATATGTTGCTGCTGGTGCTGGTGGTCACACAAATATCAATTCGATCTATAAACCAGAGGCAAGAAGTTTCCACGTTAAAGCATCTAACCGTGCTGTAATTCAGGCAGTTTCTGTATTTGCTGTTGGTTTTGCTGATCACTTCATTGCTGAAGACGGGGGTGACATGAGCATCACCAACTCGAACTCCAACTTCGGTTCAAATTCGATGAGATCCATCGGATTTAGTGACAAGGCATTTAATAAAGATGCTCTTGGTGAGATTACACATATTATTCCACCAAGAAATATTGAATCTGCACCTTCCAATGTCTATTGGGAATCAATTGACGTTGTAAAGACACAGAACAATACAACAAACCCAAATACAAGATTGTATATTGATGGTAGAACTTCTGAACTTGATATTACTGCTCCTGGTAGTGGATTTACTGGCAACCCATCAAACTATGAAGCATTCTTAAATGGTGTTGGACTTGGTAAAAACGTTACAGTTACAACATCAAATGGTAAAGTTGTAACTGCAACATTCCAGAATCAAGATTACGGTGGTCTTCAACCTGGAGATAAAGTAACTCTGAACTCACCTGCAAATGGTGGTCTTCCTGCAGAACTTACTATTGGTGGAACACTAACGTCACTTGCAGGTGAATTTAGAATTGGATATAAAGAACTTGATAAGAATGGTGCTGCAGAACAGGAACTTCTTTATGTTCCTCTATTTGCAACTGCTGGTGCTCAAGAACAAACTGTACAAACTGCAATTGTTCAGAAAGATGGAACTACTGATAATGTATTTGAGTATGACTACACTCTCAACAACTGGTACATTAGAGTAAGTCAATCAAACAACAATATCTACGGTGTTCTTTCTGGTAATACTGCAAGATATGGTCCATCCCTAATCTCTGTAACTCCAACATCTTACATTGAGAGATTGGTAGATGAAAGAGTTGATGATGATAAGATCTTCAGATTACGTTATGTCACTCGTCGTGGAGATGACGGCACTCTTCCATCTTTCCCACAATCAGGTTATGTTATTCAACCTAAGAGGGGTCAAGTAAAGGGTCTTGGCGATAGATTTACTGATGCTGCAAACCTGTTGCTTCTTAATAAAGAAACAATGGCACAAGATGTTGTAAGCAGATACAAAACCTATGTTGGTGGTGGACAACTCCCTAACACAGACGCTGATGCAACTGTAAGTTGTGAACAGGATATTGTTAAAATTATTGAAACTGTTGCTTATGACCTGAGATATGGTGGTAATGCTAGATCTTACGATGGTGCAGAATACTATGCTGTAGGTGGTCTTGCTGCTGGTGCAACAGGTATTTTAGGTGAAAGAGATGAAACTGTAGCAATTATCAACTCTGTCTCTTCTCTGAACGGTGGAACTGACCTGTTTGACGGTCTTAAGGTAATGTTTAACAACGTCATTAACAATGGCGTAACTACAGCACCTGTTAATGCTCAACAGTGGGGTAACTCACCAGGCAACCTAGTTGCAGAATATATTACTGGTGAAGAACAGTTAACTAATACACCTGGTGGTTGTACTAATGTTGTTTCTGCTGCAAATACCCTATTAAACATCTATACAACAGCACTTGGTTCTGATGCATCTCCTGGTAATCTTTCTAGTGTAACTAGAGTTACCCATGATTCTACAAGACCACGTGTACAAGAAGGTGCTGAGTTCTTTAACATCTATGATAGAATTTCTGGACATGAGTATAACGATGTCTATTACATCTATGAAGTAGAGGAAGAGCAGGCATTTGCATATGATGAGGTAAATCAAATCGAGACACCTGGAATCTACTATCTGACAGTTCTGAAAGGATCTGTTTATATCAATGGTAGTCCAAGTGCTAGTGATGCTGCCCTTGCAAATAACACATTCAGATTTAGTCAAGAGATTGAAGATCTGTATCCACAAATTGATATTGATAATGTTGTTAGTGATCCTATCATCGCAAAGAGTGTTGCTGACCCAGTAATTATTGGTGAGGTTAAGACACAGGATGGTACAAATAGTAATATTAACTTACCAACTGATAAGTCATTTAGTATTACTAAAGAGGCAATCGCATATTTCCTTGATGAGTATCTTACTAATGAAATTGAATGGGATTGGGATGGTATTGGTGACAATACTATCGTTCATAGAGATGTTGCTAACCCAATTGATGGTAGTAGTAATGATATTATCCTTACAAACCTGGCAGCGAAATCTGGTAGTGCTGAAGTAAGAAAGATTGATCTTAATCCTGGTGAATCTGGATGGACTTTAGAGGTAGAACTTCGTAGACCATCTACTATCAGATCTGGTAACCATACCTTTGAATATGTTGGTTTCGGTCCTGGTAACTATTCAACTGCATTCCCAATTAGACAGACCAAAGTTCTTACACCAGAAGAACAGAAATACTCACAGTCACTTAAAGAGGCAGGTGGTATTGCATTCTACTCTGGTCTTAACTCTAATGGTGACTTGTATATTGGTAATACAGTTATCAACGCTGTTACTGGTAAGACCACCAGTAACGAGATTAGTGAATTGACTTCTTTGACTATTAAGAACAACCTTAATGTTCTTGGTGGTACAGGAAACACAATTGCAACTAATTTCCAGGGACCAGTTAACCTGATTGGTAATCTTAATGCTGATGGTGGTAATTACTTGTTCTCCAATGTTCAGTTAAGAAACTCTGCTGGATTTACTACTAAGTTTACAAATAACAGCACTGCTAATCTTCCAGGTTCAGCACTCAAGAGTGATGTTCAGTTTAACTTAGATCCAGTTGATGGTGGATTCCTCGGTCATGTTTACACGGATGATAATGAGTGGAGACCATTTGGTCTGATTGGTACTGAGAAGTTACATGCATATAAGAGTACTAATTCTAATAGCACTAGAACTCTCAATGTAGGTAATGATTTTGGTACTGCTGGTACTCAATATAATGATCAATTTGATCTCGATGTAACTGGTCGTCAAAGAATTTCAGATTCTCTTGTTATTGGAAATGACGTTAATGATACTGGATTTGAAAATTTAATTTCTGACGCTACTAACAAAGGTTCTTTACTCCTCAATCCAGATTGGACTGCTGTGACAGGTGTTAATCAGTATGGTATGGTGATTAAACTGCAAAATCAGGGTAATGGTAAGTATCTTGATTTCAGAACTGCTACTAATAGTTCTGTATTCTCAGTTGACCAGGCAGGTAATGTTGCTATTCCAAGCACTGCTGATTACGGACTTGCTGCTAGAGCATGGTCACTAACGTTAACAGTTGTTGCTAGTGGAACTAATACATCTGGAACTAACAACATAGGATTCACTAACTTGGCAGGTAACTTCTTCCAGGGTAATCCAGTTGATAAATTTACTGGTGCATCTGCTAACGGAACACATACCCCAGGTGGATTTGTTTGGGTATCTCAAGACACCCTTGATGGTAAGACATTCTTTGGTTCTCCTGGACAATTAGCACAGTACAAAGGTAATAGTAACGCTGTAATGATTTTTGTTAATGGAGTTATGCAAGATCCATTTATTGACTCACACTTTGCTGCTGATGGTAAATTGTATTTCACTGGTCAACCTCAAGTCGGGGATATAATCACAATTCGTGGTTTCGCTACGTAATAAATAAAATATAGGGAAAAACCAAAGTAAATGGCATTAACCAGAATTACATCAAATGTTATTAAGAATAACACGATTGAGGAGGGTAAGTTTGATAAAACTTATCTAGATTCTACTAATGCAGATACAGCTCAGCAGGCGATTACGTTTCAATCTGATGTAAGTGTTCAGGTTGGTGCAGGACCAACATATTTCTCTGCTTCTAATAATTTAGTTACTATCATTGGACCTAATGCAGGGTCCAATGTGCTGAGTGTATCTGTTGGTGGATTATCTTTAGGTGATGGAGATATTACCTTAACAGGTACACATAAAGTACAAACACCATTTCTAGATGCTGGTAATGGATCGCAAAGTGCTCCTGGAATATTTTTCGGGGGAGAAACTACTACGGGTTTTTACAGATCAACTGCTCCTACAGAATCTGTAACTCTTAGTATTGGTGGTGATAATATTTTAGGATTAGAGCAATCAGAATTTAGGTTTGGTACTAACAACCTTAAGATTTTAACTACTGGAACCACATACACCACATTTGCTGGATATGACAGTGCAAGTGGTGCTCTTGAGTTTGGTGGTTCTGAAGCAACTTTAGAATTGAAGGTAGATAATGATACTGTAATTGATGTAAGATCTAAAGATACTCTTGGTAATCCATACACTGGTAACGAGAACCGTGTAGGTATCAATACTTCAACACCAGCGGCAACCTTGGATGTTGCTGGTACAATTAGAGCAACTAACTTCCAGGGACCCACTGGTGCATTCCCAGTAACAGACCTTCCTGTTATTCCAATTAATAAAGGTGGTACTAATACCACGACAATTGGTACACCAGGTCAACTTCTTCGTGTAAACACTGGTGCAACAGGGTATGAATTCTTTGATCAATCAACTGGTGACCCTAACAACTTAAAATCATATGGTGTTGCAGGTGACGGTGCATTGTATACTGTATCTACTAGAGATGCTAATGGTGGTTTAGTTCGTTTAAAAGTTAGTGATGCTGCTACATTTGTACCAACACATGATGTTAAAGTGTTTGGTATTAATACTACAAATTACGATGGATATGATATTGATGGTCCTTCTGGATCATTCTTTAATAACTGGGCAGATGATATTGATGATGAACAATTAAACTTGATCGCTTCTCAAGGTCCAGGGGGAGGAACTGTACAGTATACTTATTATGCTTGTTTAATGAATACTGTAACTGGAGTTATCTCTTCTCCTAAAAAACTTAAGCATAATGGACCACAGACCAATGAGTATATTCAGAACTTCCCATTAGGCAATTTTAATCAGACAATTTATAATTCTGTACCTCTTAGAAGACCAGTTATCGGTGCTAGTCATGCATTGCTTTTGTATAGGTACGTCAATTATGGAAGCACTAACGTTCCAGTATATGATAGAACTGGTGCATTAATTGCTAATCACAATGATAGAGTTAATTTAATTGCAATCATTGGTAATAGAGATATTGGTGCAACTACTAGTGACCAGTGGGTATATAATGATTATGGTCCATTTAATAGAACTACTTGGGGTGATTTTAATGATGATGGAACTTATAATCAGTCCTATCAAGAAGTTGAAAACATTCCTTGTACCCTTGAACTCTCAAATGTAACGCTTAGAAAAGCACGTCCAGGTTGGGCATATAGAACTGTTACTGATGTAGATTATGTAAACGATAAGATTACCATTTCTAATCCAGCAAATCAATCCTCAACAGACGCCACAGATGTTGCAGTATTGTCTGCGTTGGATTTAAATGGTTTTACTAATGCCAACAAAGGATTCTTCAATACTATTCAAATAGCACATGATGATACAGTTCCTTTACAAACTGCAATTGATCAGCAAGTAGATTTGAAACTAAACTCTTTGTATGTTATTGGTGGAACATATCTTGTAAGAAGATTGAATATTCCATCTAATTTCTCTTTCCTTGGTTCGGGTAAAGCAACTATTCTTAAGAAACAATACTTTGATACAGAGTATCAGAAAACAGCAGGTGCTGTTGAATTTTCAAGATACTATTGTGCATTGTTCCTAAGAGATCCTAAAGATTCTTTAGGTGCAGCATCTGATAGTGTGTCTCAACCCATCAAGGGTGTAACACTTAGAGACATGGTTATTGATGGTAACTATAATTCTAACACTAGATTAGGATTGAACACTACACCTCAAGCAAATGCTTTAATTTATTGTGAAGATATTGAGAATGCAAGTTTGTCAAACTTAGACGTTAAAAATTCTGTTGGTGATGGTATCTACGCTGAGAGTGCAAATAGGTTATCTATTCAAAACACTGCAGTGTTTGATAACTCAACTACATATGAAACTTTTGATAGTCCATTACAAGCAACTAATGCTACTGTTCTGAAAGTTTCTGATAGTGCATTCCTTTCAAATCCTGGACCAGTAGATATTACTACATCTGAGGTTGTAGCATTCAACTCATGCATCATTAGAAACTCTGGAACAGGAATTAGAATCTATGGTTCTAGAAGTGCAAATACTGAAAACAACTTAGTTCTTGGTCCTGATGATGAGTGGATTCCAACAGAGGATATCTACGATAGTGATTACAACTCAGTTAACATTCAGTGTGATAAACTCACTGGTACTGGTACTGGTGGTCCTGTAAGATTCACCTTTGTTGAAGAGAATCTTGCTAAAGATCTATCAAATACCACTGTAACTGCTAGAGTTTATAAAATCATTGTTGATCAGAATGGTAATGAAACCGTTGCTGGTGAAGTTAAATACAGACAGGACGGACTTCAAAATAATCCAGAAATCTCTGTAATTGATGCAAAGGTTTATGATGCTGAAAATGGTGGTGTATCGGTGGAGATTGTATCTGCAATTGATGCACAAGGTAATTATGAAGTTAATCCAGCAACAAACACTCAAGCAGTACATTCTATTCCATTTAGAACTAACTTGAGTGGTGGAAATATTTCTACGAACTACAACTATCTTGCATATAATGTAGTGGGTCAGGAATCTGTTGCAGTAGGATCTGCTGATTCATATATAATCGATGGTGTAGTTGGATATGATTCTACTAATGAGAGGTATGAGATTAAAATTGATACTGATAATGTTCCTGACTTTAGTACAGGGGATATTGTTACATTGAAAGAACATAATGCACCATACTCTATTCCCGCAAATCTGACTGTTGTTGATGTTGGTTTTGCACAACAGTCGTTTACACTAATTCTTGCTTATGTACCAGGGTTTAATGCATATCATGATGCATCAAATGGAACTAATGGTTGGAACATTGGTAGTCAAACACTAACAATCTCCCCAAATGAGAGGGGATATATAGAAAAGATAAGATCATTTACAATCGCAAAAGGTATCATCGGAGTCGTTTAATCCATGCCAGTAAATACTAATGTTAACAATAACTCTGCCGTTGTTGTTGTCGGCAGAACTGCTCCAGTGCCCACTGGTCAGCAATCAGCGGCAAAGTCAATTCCAGTCGTCGTAGCGTCTGACCAGGAAGCGATTCCAGTCGAGGAACAAAATAAACAACAATCTGAAGTTGCCCTATCACTTCTGGGTATTCCTAGATCCGAAGTTGCTCTGGGTATTTTTGCTGATGTTAACACATATGATGTTAACCCATCTGAATGGTCAGCAGAACCAGTTCAGTTAAAAACTATTTTAGCAAACGAACGTGATGATTTTGCTGGATTCCAAGGTCAACAGGACTGGGGATTAAGTCACGTCCCTGCAGAAGCAGGAGCACTTATTGAGGCACCTTCTACTGAATACTCAGTTCTAACATCAAAGAGATTCTTTAGATATCAACCAGGTCGTGTATCTGCTGGTACGTTTGGTGTTAAGTTCGGTCGTTCTCCAATCACTACGATTACATCATCTGGTGATTATCCTGATAGTGTTGGTAACAATCAGGTAACCTACATGATGTCTGAGTTGAACAAGCAAGTTCGACATCCATCAATTAAGAAGTATGGTGTATTTGATAACTTTGATGGATACTACTATGAGAGTATTAACGAGAGTCGTGGTGATAATCTCTGCTGTGTAAGAAGAACACAATCATTAATTCAGCAGAAATCAAAAACATTCTTCTTTGATCCTGCTAATGCTAACAACCCTAAGCAGTATGGATCTGGACAGTATGATGACTATGGTAATTTTGAATTACCAGGTATCTACTATAAGTATCATGGAGATGCTGTCATTCTACGTGATGGATTAGTTAATATCCATGCAGGTTTGTTTGACCCTTCTCTACTTAAAGAAAAGAGAGAGATTGATATTGCACAAATCAATGGTAATACTAGCGGTGGAGAAATTATTCTCGACACTGTTGAGTATGACATTGCTAACTTTGAATACAATAATGTAACTGGTAGAGCAACTGTTACCACTGTTGGTGACCATGGATTTAAAGACGGTGATAGTGTCACTCTAAAAGATATTCTTCTTTCTTGTAACACTGGTCAGAAGTTATATCCTAACAAGTATTCTAGAAAATTATTCCAGGTTAAATCATCTTCTGGATCTACAGTTGTCGTTAATGTAGGACAATCTGATTATGATGGAACATCTGCATTCTCTTCTACTTCATTCTCTGGAGGAAAACTTTCTGAGACAACAGTAGTTGGTGCTGGTACTACTCGTAATATTACTAACATTGATCGTATCGCTGGTGGTATCTTAGAGATCACTCTTGATGGAAGTCACGGTTTAATTGAAGGTGATCTTGTTGACTTCATTAGTGCAATTTGGGATGACAATGGAACTATAGTAAATTGGCCTAACTCTGAAGCAGCAAACGATTACAGCAGACAGAGATTCTATCAGGTTAGAAGAGTAAAGAACGATAAGATTATTCACATTGCCATTGGTGATGCTGCATTCTCTTCTCTTTCTGATGTTGCATTCTATGAATCTGGTGGAACGATTGCTCCAAAGACATATACTACATCTAGCACATATGATATTTCTGCGGTTTCTTATAATCCAAGCACAGGTGATTTAACCCTTAACATGGGTAGTAATGCTTCTAACTTTACAGCAGGTGAGGTTGTTGAACTTTCTAGCATCCAAACTGTTTGTAGTTATAACAAAGCATTAGGTGCTGCATCTCACACAGCAGCAAATCCAATCAAAGTATATCCTGCTAAGGATGATGAAGATGTATTCCCAATCAGTAATGTAACTAGTAATAGTTTTACATTTGAATTGTTCCAGTCAACTATTGTACACACTTATGTAAGTGGCGGTAGAGTGACTAACATGGGTCTTAGAAAAGGATCTTCTGTTTACTACTACAAGAATGATCGTTCTACTAACGGTGTTGATGGTGGTATTTACTACGTCCATGATATTATTGGACCAAAAGTAAAACTTACATTAGTCCCATCTAATGGTGAAAATACCTCAGTATTTTCTGCTACTAAGTTAGTACCTCAGGAGTTTAATACCAACACTACTGATGATAACTATAAAATTACTGCAAGTAATTATGTTTATGATCCAACCAATGGTAATCTAACAGTTACATCTGCTAATCATGGATTAGAAACTGGTGATAAAGTAAGATTTGATGATTTCTCTATTGGTCTAACTTGTGACAGTATATTTGCTTCTAATACTGCATATGGTTTAGGTCAATTTGTTAGAAGTCAAGCAGCGGTACAAGGAGCAAACTTATATAAAGTAACTGTTGCTGGAACCTCTGGTACTAGTGCTCCATCACATGGTTCAGGTACTGCTACAAATGGTAGTGTTACCTTTGAATTTGTAGAGCAGTTTACTTATCCAACAGCAAACGTAAAGTATTACCCAAGACCTTCTAATTCTTCTCCTGCTGCTGGTCTTCCACCTCTTGACCCTGCATCTGGTAAGTTTGTAAACGTAACTAAGATTGATAACAATCAATTCCGAATTGAATCAGTTCTAACTACAACGGCATCTTCTCACACTTATGGTCATACTTTTGTATATGCATCTGCAAATAGTATTACTGTAGAAAAGACAAGACCATATCTTGTTACTCCTGCTCCGTTTATTCTTCCTGATACCATTGATGGTCAATACACAGGAACATTTAACGCTGCTGAACCAGACAAGGTAGAGGAATGGACTCTGAATGCATATGGGTGCTTCCCATACAAGTATACGTATGGTAATACCACTATTGGTTATATTGGAACTGATGTTGCTGCTACAACCTCTTCTGGTGCTGCATCACTTAGAACTGATATTGATTATGTTAATAACAATCTTCTGAAAGATTGGATTTATAACCACGTCAAACCTCAGTTCTGGCCAGTATATGAATACAGAGTTCCACGTTCTAGATTCTCTGGTGAAAAAGTTGACGGTCAAGAGAATCAAGAAGTTCAATACTCTGACGTAGTTTACTCACAAGGATCTCAGAAGTTCCCTGGTGAAGGTGTTCTCGATGAAGCAACTGGTTCTCAATTAGAAAGAAGTTCCAATTGGAATCTCAATCCTGAGAACGTCACCATGTATAAGATTGAATTCTCATGGTATGGTGCTGTTGGTGCTCTGTTCCTTGCATACGTCCCTCTGGACTCTGGAGAGGCACGCTGGGTACGTGTACACCACCTTAGAGCATCTAACCAGTTGAAGGTCTCCTCACTGGGTAACCCAACACTACCTATCACCTACATGGTATATGGTGGTGGTACTGAGAGATCTTACGGTTATGTTAACAATACTAAGCAAGAGAACTATATTGCTGGATCAAGTTCACGTTCAGAATTCCTTGTTAAGTATGGTGCTTCATACTACATCGATGGTGGTGACCGTGGTACAGTTCGTCTGTTTAACTATGCTACACCAACAACAGAATCTGTTTATGGATCTAGATTAAACTTTAACATTACAGGTGGTAATGATTATTCTGATGGTTCTGACTCTGGTGGTGGTAATTTAGCAAATGTACCTTACCTTGATCTTACTGGAGCAACTGTTGCAGGAACCAATCAATTATCTGTGCCTGATTTTACATTCTATATGGGTGCAACAGTTATCACTCCTAATAGAGATCCTGGAATTAAAGTTATTTGGGTAGATACTGCTGCTGAAAAAGTATACCTCAACAGAGCATTACCATCTGCTGCTGGTGGAAACTATTCACTTTTACTTGATAGACCTAAAGTTCTTATGGGACTTAAGTGTAGAGAAGAAGTTAATAGTGTAAGAAACCGTATTCAGGTGTATCCTACTAGATTGTCTATCGGTAACTCTGGTAATTTTGCAACTATCAAACTTGTTAAGAGTCCTGTATTCCAAACAGAAGATGTTGTTAATGGAAACTTTACAACAACTTATGATAAAGGTACTGCATTAAACATTGGATCTATTGCAAAACCAGTAGCACTTGATAGCACTAAGGTTCAAAACTTAGGTTTCCTTAGTGAACTTGGATCTACATTCGGATACTTCAGAGGATTCTATGATGGTGATAGTGAGAATGAAATTACAATCTTTGGTAAACTTCAAAGAGATGCTAGTGGAGTATATCTCTTCAATGCATATGAGAAAACTAATATCAATCTTCTCATCTTTGGTGATTTCTTGAGATCAGGTGAGTTCTACGAACCAAACCCAACTTCACTCAGTATTCCAGGAACATATGCTCCAAGTGATACACCTCTTGCAGCACTCTCTGCTATTTCTATCAGCACTGAGCAAAGAACACCAATTCCTGGTACAGGTCAACAGATTACAACTCTGTATACTCCTTCTAACAGCGGTGAACAGTTTGAGTTGCAACAATTCTTCGACTATAATAAGGACTATCTTTCATTCCCACTAACGAATGAAATTGAGACCCTATTTGTGCTCGGTTCTGAGAACAATACATATAATAGTGGAAATCCTGCAACTACGATTACTGCCGCTGTTACTTGGGAGGAGCAATAATAAATGTCGGGAAACGGTTTTGACGTAAAGATTGGTTATAACAAAAGAGCTGCCGCTACAATTGATCTAACGACCATCCTTCAAGATATTGAAGGTGTTCGTCTTACTGATGAAACTGGTGCAGATCTTATTACTGAGGTAGAAGGATTTGTTGTTTCTGAATTAACTTCAGAAAAATCATTATCTATTGGATTGCCAACAGAGAAAAGAGTAGTTAACAAATTCTTCTCTTTACTCTTTGGTGGTTCATTTGAGACCAAGAGAAGAGTACTTGATGGTAATGGTAACATTACTACAGATGCTTTCATTAGAATTATAGATCCAGATCCAACTTGGAAATTTATCCAAAGGGGTTTTAAGATTCAAGCGGCAACTGGAGGTATTCTTTATGAGACAGATGGTACTACTGTAAAAGGAAATGCGTTTGAGACATTTATTGTTAAGAATGTTGTTGAAGAAGGTAATGTAGGACCCAATACAGAATTTGTTGTTAAGTTTGAACTTGAGGCAGATCCTTCTTTTGATGATGATAGTCCTGGCAGACAACCTATTACTTACATTCAGAGATTTGTAGCAAAAGAAAGAACTGGTGTTCTTCCTATTGCAGAACAATTTGCATCTACATCTGAAGTCAGTTCTAGTTTACTTGGTATTGATCGTGCAGAGACCCAGTTGGGGTTATTCTCTAACGTATCAACATATGGATTTGATACAGATTCTTTTGTATTCTACACAGATAATCCTAATGATGGTCCTAGTGTGTGGGTCAATAGAGAAAGTCCTAATGGGGAAAAACATTTTCCAGCAAAAATTGAAGAGGTAAAGAATGAGGGTGCATTAAAGATATGTTCATATCCTGTTCCTTATAAATTTCCATGGCCACCACTGTCACAAAATATTATTAATGGAACTGATGTAAATGGTTTATATGATGCAGATAGATGGGCAGCATGGCAGAATTGGTGTAAACTTGGTAAGACATTATATGAATACTATACAACGAAGAGAGATGAGCAGGTAGTTTCTTCTAACCCCAACTCAAACTATGTCAAATACGATAGTTTACGTATTAGATTTTTACCAGCAATTAACCTTTGGGATGATCTAACTTACTACAATAATGGAAACTATGGTGGATTAGAAAGTGCTTTTTATAAGCAAATTGGCGTTTGGACTGAAACTTGGCACAATATTGAGAAATCAGTATTACTTGACCCTGTATCTGGTCAACCAATTAACTTTACGTTCATAAAGAACACTATTGTAATATTGAGAGGTACAGGTACTTCAACAGCACTTGGTCATGGTAGTGTTGAAGGTAATCCTCAACCTCCTAATATTGTTCAAAATCCATTTGAGGAGACATGGACTAATACTCCATTTGTAGACAGTTCAGTTTCTGGAGGTACACCCGACCTAGTAGATTTCCAACCAGGATATGCAGAAACTGGTGGACACTTTGCACTGCTACAATCTAGACAAGCATTTAGATATCAACCTGGTCGTATCAGTGGTTACACCTTTGGTACAAGAGCAACACTAGAAAAGAATCAGGGTGATAACTATGCAGAATGGGGCATCTTCAATGATTTTGATGAGTATGTA
>Ga0163111_10000588_pt1 | contig 21919 bp, 14 predicted proteins | sample CRUFie1St18metaG_FD_109645 | JGI IMG/M metagenome (GOLD analysis project Ga0163111, IMG submission 109645) | Marine microbial communities from the Costa Rica Dome - CRUD Field 142mm St18 metaG | ecosystem: Environmental > Aquatic > Marine > Oceanic > Photic zone | place: Costa Rica: the Eastern... | reverse complement strand
TTGCGTCACGCGCAAGGGAAGCAATCCTCGTGGATTATAAACCTTGCGCCACGTGCAAGGGAAGCAATCCTCGTGGATTATAAACCTTGCGCCGCGCGCAAGGCAAGCAATCCTCGTGGATCATAAGCCTTGCGCCGCGCGCAAGGCAAGCAATCCTCGTGGATTATAAACCTTGCGCCGCGCGCAAGGCAAGCAATCCTCGTGGATCATAAGCCTTGCGCCGCGCGCAAGGGTAACAATCCTCAACGATTTTATTTTTTTCTCAAACAAGTGTAGCAATTTCGCTCAACATTACTATCTTTACGCAGACTACACCTATAACATTACTACTCGTAAAGATTTCGTACTATGCATCGCGTACTAACCTACACAGTAATATGTGTATTTTTATTTGGAGACCTTGGCTTTTCCTTTCTACAATACTACTCTATTCCTTTAGATGGAGATATGGTTGGAGGGGTGCTGCTTGATGAAGGAATTGAGCCTGTATTGTCACACCCCTTGGGGCTTCATGCAATTGTAGAAGGGAAAGCATACCCCAATCCCAATCGCTTTTTTAGCCATTGGTTGTTTTATCAATACTTCCAATATGCTCCTTTAGCCCTCCAAACCTTCCTATCTCCCATTGATAGCATATATGCTGCATCTGCACTTATCAAAATCCTAACCCACTTATTGTTTGTTGCAGTATTGGCAATGATGGTTTCGGGGAGAACCAAAATCAGCTCATTCAACTTCCTGCTTGGAGCCGTCCTGATTAGCCCTTTTTTCCAGACGAATGGCTATCGATCCTATATGAGCATTATTGACTATGCACCTACTTATGTTTTCTTCTATGCAATCCCTCTGCTCATACTTATACTCTACTTCCTCCCTTTATTTTGGCGCGCCTACCATGGAAGAGAATTGCTTACAAATCCCATACAGCTCCTTATAGGAATACCCTTGGCACTAATAGCCAGCCTAAGCGGCCCCCTCAATCCAGGGATTGCCTTGATTATAGGTTTGCTCGTAGGATGTATAGGAGGCCTAAGTTATATATCCGAAAAGAGGCTCCCTAAGAACTTGAAGGGTTCTCTCCCCTTGCTTATTCTTATAGGCTTAGTCTCTCTCTATTCCCTTATGCTCGCGCGTTATAACTCTATTTCATTGGTCAATGAAATGCCTTTGTGGGACTTATACGCCAAGCTTCCCCAAGGAATATTCTATCAGTTTACTGCCAAACTATGCTTTCCTCTTATCTTTATTGCTCTCATTGTCAATGTTTATGTGCTGCGAAAGCATTCTGATAATCCTGTGGGACAGAAGATTCTTCGATGGGGTAAATGGGTTGGATTATTTATGCTGATATACCTATTGTTATTACCCCTTGGAGGCTATCGCCCATACAGACCCTATATCCTTCGATACGATACCATTATGCCTATAACCTTGGGGCTTGTTTTCCTATTCGGACTATCAACCCACTTTATTCTTACCCAACTTAAGGGGCAATGGTATACGCGCTATGCGATATGGACGGGTGTATTCCTCTTCATTTTTATGTGGGAAGACAAAGGCCGTTTCGACCAAAATCAATGTGAACGGAAGGCATTGGAAGCAATTGCCCAATCTCCTGCTACTGAAACGATTGTGCAATTGCCACAGGAATGCCGCGTTCTTTCATGGGAGGCTCAAAAGACCTTTGATAAGTCGAGCAATGCGGGGATACTACTCAGGCAGTGGAACATTATCAAACAATAATCATCCCCCTAAAAACCAAAAGTACCAACCCCCAAAAGGAGATTGGCACTTTCTCATTATACTGAAACGATATATCGTTTACTTAATAATCAATGGCTTATGTGTCATTCCTTTGCTTGTCGCAACACGGAGCATATAGATACCCGCAGGAACTGCATTCACCTCAATTGCTTCCTCTAGGCTATTGATATGAGAATGTGTTTGTGAAAATACACGCTTTCCTGTCATATCCAATACCTCTACGTTCACATCGTCGAATTCAGCAAGCTCAACGCGAAGTGTAAAGCTACCATTAGATGGATTCGGGAATGCCTCGATAGAGTTGATACCCGCTTCAAGCATATCTTCAATGCTAACCGTAATGGCTGCAGTAGCGAGGGCCTCACATCCATTTGCATCCGTAACCGTTACAACATAGTTACCAGGTGCCAAACCAGTAGCAGTCTGAGTCGTTTGCGCAGGGCTTGTATTCCAACTGTAAGAATAAGGCATTACCCCACCTACTGGGTTAGCCATTGCAGTCCCATTTGCATTGTCTTCTGTAACTGTAACCACCAATGCTTGAGAAGCTTCGATAACATCTGCAGAAACCATGAAGCTACATCCGTTTCCATCAACGATGGTTACCGTATAGGTTCCACCACCAACACCTGTGATATCTTGTGTCGTTTCGCCATTATCCCAAGAATACGAGAAAGGAGCAGTACCTCCACCAAGATCACTCAAAGAAACGCTACCGTCTTCGTCACCAAAGCACGTAACATCCGTTGCATTTGCTGTAGCAGTAATAGCTGCAGGCTCAGTAATGGTAGCAGATGCAGAAATCATACATCCATTCGCGTCAGTTATATCACACGTATAACTACCTGCCATCAATCCGTTGATAGAAGGAGAAGTTGCACCTGTAGACCAAGAGAACGAATAGCCTGGCGTACCTCCCCCTACAGTAAGCGTAGCAGCACCATTGTCATCTCCATTACACAATACATCTACTTCATTTGTACTAGCCGTTAAAGCAGTTGGTTCGCTGATTGTCACAGAAGTACTCGCAATACATCCATTTCCATCAGTAATATTGAGGGTATATGTTCCTGCAGCAAGACCATTAAGATCTGCTGTAGTATCTCCAGTAGACCAAGCATAAGAATAAGGCATTGCTCCACCTGATACCGTAAGGTCAATCATACCTGTTTGGTCACCATTACATGCGATATCTGTCCCTATGGCACTATCGATACTTGGGCCACCTGCATCATTGATAGAAACACTTGCTGAAGCACTACAACCATCATTATCTGTAACCATAACTGTATACGTACCAGCAGCAAGGTTCATAGCTGTATCTGTAACTTGGCCATCACTCCACATGTACATATAAGGCATTGGGTTTCCAGACGTAACCGATACACTAGCCATACCATCCATTGCACCACAGCTAGCATCTGTACCTGCAGTTTGAAGCGTTGGAGGCGTTCCTACAGAAGGAATCGTGAACGTTTGCATCGTATCACATCCTGCTAATCCTGTAATGGTTACCGTATACGTACCTCCAGTGAGGCCAGATACATTTGCCCCCGTATCTCCTGTATCCCAGCTATAGGTATACAAACCACTACCCCCAGCTACGTTCAATTGGATTCCTCCATTGTCGCCCATACAAGAATCCGCACTGATGGCAGTACTAGAGAAGTCGTAGGCTTCACAGCTGTATCCGAAGTTTGGACGAAGCACATATACTACATTGAAGTTGAAAGTCTCGTTATTCGCCCATCCCCCAACAGGGTTTGTATCCCAATTCAACCATGTTTTACCTGCTGTAAACAAAGTAGTTGTCGTGGCAAGGGTGATATTACTTCCTGTCTCATTTACCCCGAAGAAGTATTCGCTTGCATTTAATGCTAAACCACCCCCATTCACAGGTAGCGTCAAGAATACTCCATTCGTATCCGCATCTGTAATGACATATCCGTCTGTCGTACCAATCTCAGTCATTGGTGTACCTGATGTAGCATCTGTATCATAAATAGATACATAGATAGAATCACCAGATGTTGGGCCATTCAAGAAGAAAGACACAGAAGTAACCGAACCAGGATTCGCCAATGTATAGTTTTGGCCAAGGATACTGTTCACCCCAGGACCTGCCCCAACACCTAATGAACCTGTAATCGTTGCATCATCCCGTGCATAGGTAGAATCCGAAACGATGAAAGCATAAGAGAAGTCATTGTTAGATGGTCCCTGATCTGGCTGGGTAACTGCCAAACGAGTCGTAGCAAATACTTCGTAGAATCCTGTATCTGATGCAGGCGTAAATGGCCCAATGCTGAAGGTCTGTGAAGCCACACTTGCCATATTTGTATACAAGATAGAATCGGTATATACAACCGTACCGTAGTTCTCTACTCGAACGGTTACCGTTACACTATCCAAAGAGTTAAGTCCTTGGTTAACAACCTCTCCATCAAACATAATTGGAGCAATTTGTGTAACAGGCATAATCGTATATCCATTGTCTGGACGGAAAGACTGAAGGTTTAGGTCAAACTGAATAGGAGAGAAATCCAATTCGTATCCGAATAGGTGGTCAGGACCACTCTGCAATACTCCCCCTAGTGTTGTTTGGCCTGCAACAATCCCTGTAGAGATGAACAATCCCCCTGCCAAAGCACCCGCCAAACCAAAGTCTGCAGCTGCATCACGAATAACTCCTGTAGGCATTCCTGTTGCAAGGTCTACTTGTGAAATAACCGCTTGAGAAGGCGTTCCTGGCTGGTGGAATACCCATAGATAAGGCCCCCCAACACTTACACCATCATATGCAGCACCATACATTCCTGTCAAGCCGTGCGTTGCTGCCCCAATCGTCAGCAAAGCAGTTCCTGTACGACTCACCAAGGTGATATCTGTGTTGAAGTTACCAACCCAGAATCCTCCATTTCCTGCATCTGCACTTGCATCATAGGTAATGAAACGAGCAGTCACCCCTGCAGGAAGTGTAATCGTTCCAACAGGTACTTGAGACGCAACATCAATCTGATATACAGTACCAGAAGCGTTTCCTGCATAAATATTGACACCATCCCATGTCATTCCACGAATCTGCGCAACCCCAGGGAGGGTAAACTTTTGTAGGAAGTTTCCAGCAGCATCATATCGAATCAATGTATCACTGTTCCACTGCGATACCCAGAACTCATTTCCTGTGTAAATCGCACCTGCTAATCCTCCACCAATGTTTGATCCAACGGAAAGGTCATAATCAAACTGAATGTCCCACATTGCCTGAGTAGTCGGCGCAGTAGGGTTCATAGGCTCTTGCTGACGAAGACTTGCATTTCCATTTGCAGACTCCGCCTGAGACATCTGAAAGTTACTTATCGAGTGTTGAGCTTGTACAGATGTGCCCATTAAAGCACACATACACAAAGCCATGAACAAGGAAATCCCTTGTGGTAAATTAAATTTCATATTCGACTGGTATTAGTGAGTAAACGAAACTAAAAGTAAATAAATTTAGGAATAATACGATACGATAGCCTCATATCTTGTATAGAAAGCTGCTTGAATGCAAAATTCTACAGGATAAAGCCCCAACAAATCCCAATTTGGCACAACATAAATCGTATTCGCACGTACATAAGAATACAAATCATTTGCGTACCTTTACTAAAGATACCAATTAATCATAGACCTTAATCAGTATGGAAGATTCTTATAAAGATGAAAATAACGAGGAAAAGGATGATCGGAAGAAACGGGAAGCGTTTTGGGAAATGATTGAGGATCTCGAGGATGTACTCCACGCATGGAAAGAAGAGAATGATCGAATGGTAGCCTTTGAGGATGATCTCGGTCAAGCCATCTTCGATAAAATGCTTGAAGTATTCCCTGAATTCGCCAACCTACCCGATCAGGTCATCATTCGATACAGAGACAGAATGCGGTTCCACACCGAAATGTTCGTTGAGGAATTGACCAATATCCTTGCATGGGTAGAAGAAGAATAAACAATTGATTCACGCACAAACGAGAAATACATGATCTTAGATTCTGATAAGTGGGTATATTCGAAATATAGTGAAGCCGATATCGATAATACGAAAGACTATGACAAGGTTGATGCCTTAACCAAACAAATAGGCGAATTGATGTCGAATAAGGCCATGGATCATTTCCCCGAATTGATACGACTAGATGCAGATGGCTTTCGCGAATTAGGAGAACTGGTCAAGACCCAAACCTTTGAAATCAAACAGCTCTTCTTTGATTTGTTATTCGAGGTATGGAGAAAGGAACATTATCCGCTAAGCGGCCGAAAGTCTCATGAGGAACTGGTAGCACAAAAGAAACGAATTGAGGAGTTTCGCGAAGGCAATTACCCCGAGGAGTATTGGCAAAGCCTCGAACAAGATGACTTTCTGGATACAGAGGAAGAGGCTGAGGAGAACAAGAACGAGACCGATACCCAAGACGATACGTAAGCATTTGAACATACCCATTTTCCCAAAACACGAGCTTTGTCTACAATGGATAAAGCTCGTGTTTTCATATATCCCCTTGACAATTTCCCCTCTCCATCCCATAAAAAGCTGATAGCGAAGCAATAGAAATGTTTATAAAAGAGTAATAATCCCCCTTTTTGTATCATATTACTTGAAAATTCTCCCATTTTTTAATAGATAGCTACTCACACTTTTACCAAACATTTCTACTACTTACCAAACGCAAGCCTATGAAACAAGTTTTACCTATCTTGTGTCTATTGCTCTTGTTTTCCGTTTCCTATTTATCAGCTCAAGAATGTGGCGTAATTTATATCTCCCCTAATGGTGTAAACACAGGAATTGCAGGAACACGTTCGACTCCAGCATCCTTAGACTACGGCCTTAGCCTTGTCTCCCCTACCAATAAAAGGCTGTGGCTTGCATCGGGTATCTATACCCTCTCCCAAACCTTGGTATTACAGGATAGCCTCCATATGGAAGGCGGTTTTGATCCAATTACGTGGGTGAAAAGCAATACTACTCCTACGATTTTGTTTCGAGATTCGACAAATATACTTGCATCTGCCAATGCACTCATTGGCTTGAGGGGCGATAATGTTACGGGCTTTCGGCTGCAAGATATACAGATTGAAACGGAGTTTGTTACGACTCCTCAAACCTCCACCTATGGGCTCTTCCTCAACAATTGTTCGAGCTATATGCTTGTCCGTACCCATGTTCGTTCGGGCAACGCAGGAGCGGGTGCAGACGGCCAAACGGGTGCAGATGGGGTATTTGACCCAGCCTCTAATGGAGCCAGTGGTGCCCCAGGCAATGGCGCCCAATCGGTACAAGCGGGAGGCACAGGAGGTACGGGCACAAATGGAAACAATGGAGGAGCAGGAGCCCCTAGTGGCCGTTGGCAAGCATCTGCCAATACAAATGGAAGCAACGGATTACCTGCAAGTTGCGGAGGGGGGGGCGGCCAAACGGGCAACGGGCCTTCTTGCTCAGCAGGTTGTGTATTTGGTCCTCCTTCCTGTGGATCAGTCATTCCTGGCCAACCTGGAATAGCGGGCGGCGATGGATCAATAGGGGGAAATGGACTACCAGGTTCTAATGGAAGTATAGTTGGTCTCTTCTTCATCCCAGGTCTAGCAGGAGGCAATGGTAGCGCAGGAACAGCGGGATGCGGGGGTGGCGGAGGAGGGGGTGGCGGAGGCCGCCAAGATGATGGTTCGGATGATGTAGGAGGTAGTGGGGGTGGCGGAGGAGGAGGGGGCCAACCAGGGCAAGGAGGAACGGGAGGAACAGGGGGCGGCTCATCCTTTGGTCTATATTTGGTCAATGACCTTGGTAGTGGAAACTATATAGATTGTGCGTTCGAAGCAGGAACAGCAGGAACAGGCGGACAAGGAGGAGCAGGCGGACAAGGGGCTGCTGGAGGGCAAGGAGGCCAAGGAGGAACTGCAGGTCCTTGTGGCAATAGCTTTGGAGGAGCGGGAGGAGCGGGTGGACGTGGGGGAGATGGCGGCATGGGAGGCACAGGTACAGATGGTTGGAGCTATGGTTTCTATAATGTAGGAGATACGGCTTTTGCTTCTCTTGGGTATATTCCCAATAACCCCTACTCTATTCAGGTGCAAAACCAAGGATGTGTAAACAGTATAGTCGAATTTTCGGCTACCAGTTCGGGCACTTGGGACTTCGGTTCCCATGCGACTCCCACAACTGCCACGGGTACAGGCCCCTTTCAAGTTCGATTCGACACCCTTGGCCATTTCTCCATTAGCCTAGACACAGTCACTTTCACAGACTTCATCGAAATATATGAGCCAGGCCTTACCTTACCTAGCATCAGTAGTTCGCTAGGCACAACGCCTATGGTAGGTTGTATGGTAGATTTCAATACTTCGGTCACGACAGGAACCTATTATCAATGGATATTCGGCAATGCAGCCACTCCTGATACAGTGGAAGGGCCAGCAGCAACCAATCCAACAGGCATCATGTTCGACACCCCAGGAAGTTATACCGTCCAGTTCTGGATTACCACCGAATGCTGCGGACAGGTATTTGATAGCCTCCTTATCAATGTAATTGCGGATACCCTCAATGTCAATTGGACTGCCTCTATTGATACAATTTGTGATGGAGATTTGATTGATGTAACGGCATCTTCAGGGTATTCGACCTATGATTTCTACTTAAACAATACCCTTGTACAAAGCACTGCCAATCCCGTCTATAGCTCATCGGCCTTCCAACAAGGGGATTCTCTCTATATAATCGCCTCAAATGGTGTGTGCATCACCAACCCTAGTCCTATCTTCTCCCCAACCGTCTATCAATACCCTATAGTTAGCCTTACAACCAATGATCCTGATAGTACTATATGCGAAGGCGAAACCCTGAGTTTCACGGCAAGTCCTTCAACTTATGACATCTACGATTTCTTTGACAATGGCCAATTGGTGCAGTCGGGTAGTTCGAATATCTATACAACGGATTCGGCGAGTTTGGGCAGTACTTATACAGTCATTGCTACCATAGCCCAGTGTGTGGGACAACCTAGCAATCCTATCCCTATCACTGTAAACCCTGTTCCTAGCATTGCCCTAGCATCCTCCGATCCTGATACAACGATTTGCGATGGAGATGCCGTGACCTTGACTGCGACACCCAATGGATTGGCCAATTACGATTTTTACCTAAATGGTGTTATTGTCCAAGCCACAAGCAGTAACCAGTTTACTAGTACAACATTAGTCAATGGAGACAGCCTATATGCCATTGCAACCTCCGCCCAATCCTGTGTAAGCGAAGCGAGCAATGCCTTTGAATTCATCGTCAATCCCATTCCATCAATCTCGCTAACCGCTACCATAGATACCATCTGCGAAGGCGAAACAGTTGGCTTCTTGGCAAATCCTGGGGGCTATGACCAATATGAATTCCTCAATGGATCGACCAGTATTCAAGTATCAACCTCAAATTCCTACACATCTGATTCACTCGTTTCGGGTAACTCCTTCACAGTTATTGCAACAGATTTAGGGTGTGTTAGTCCCCCCTCCAATATCGTCGCAATCATCGTGAATCCCGTTCCTGCCATTACCCTATCCACCTCCGACCCAGATACCACCATCTGCGAAGGCGAGGTTGTATCCTTTACAGCGGCACCAAGTGGTTGGGATATGTACGATTTCTACCTAAACGATAGCCTCGTACAATCGTCGGCTCTTGCCAATTGGGTTAGCCCTGATTTGGCCAATGGAGATAGCATACATGCCATTGCAACCTCTGCTGAGGGTTGTGTGAGCCTCCCCACTTCTGCGATTCCCTACACCGTTCACCCAATCCCCACCGCAACTCTATCTGCTAATACAGATACCCTTTGCGAAGGAGAGGCATTGAACCTACAAATAGCCCCTGCTGGTCATGATCAGTACGAATTCTTTGATGGAATTACCAGCATTCAATTAGGCTCAAATAATACATTCGACACCAATTCCCTGGCTCCAGGCACCTATACCTTCACCAGTCAGACTACCCATTTAGGCTGTATATCTCCCCTCAGCAATGCCGTGCAAGTTGTCATTCTCCCTGAACCAACTGTATCTCTAGCTAGCACAGCAACAACTATCTGTGAAGGAGATCCCGTCATCTTTACGGCAAGTCCAGGAACACACGATTCATATGAGTTCTTCCTCAATGGGCAAAGCATACAAAATAGTCCTATTAGTGTATACAATACGGATTCTCTGGTTAATGGAGATGTATTATATGTCATTGCCACCAATTTGGGATGTACAAGTGTCCCTAGTTCGACGATAAACATGACAGTCAATCCTATTCCAACTGTCAGTCTTAGTGTATCCGATACTGCCGTTTGTGATGGCACTACCGTCACCTTCACCGCAAGCCCATCAGGATATGACAATTATACTTTCCTCAACAATGGCAGTAGTGCCCAATCAGGAGGTAGTTCTACCTATGCGGCCATTCTCACGGCTGGCAATCAATTTACCTTAATTGCGACAGATATAGGTTGTTCTTCTTCTCCGACCAATCCGATTTCTGTCATAGTGAACCCTATCCCATTAGTCAATGCAGGCACGGACATGGATGCTTGTCTTGATATAGGTGTCCAATCGCTTTCCGCAGCCCCTACAGGGGGCAATTGGTCAGGCGCAGGGATCACAGGAACTTCATTTAGTCCACCAAACGCAGGCATTGGAACCCATACCCTTACCTATACTTATACAGATGCCAATGGGTGTGGAGATTCAGACCAATTAGATTTCACTGTCTATGGTCTGCCAACAGTAGTAGCAGGAGCAGATGTAGGGATTTGCCAAGGAAGAAACATTGCCTTGGACGCCACTGCCACAGGAAACAATTTGGCTTATCAATGGTCGCCTTCTGCTGGATTGTCGAACGCAACAATCGAAGATCCCATTGCATCCCCCAACCAAACGACAAGCTACAGCCTCACCGTTACGGATATCAATGGGTGTACCGCTGTAGATGGGTTCGATGTGGTTGTGTCTCCTTCCGCCACCCCTCGTTTTCTGTCGGATAATGCCTGCTTAGGCGAATTAACGGCTTTCGCCAATTTGACAACCCCTTCTACAGGAGTCAATTATGTGTGGGATTTTGGCGATGGAGGAGCATCCTCAGAAGAGAATCCTTCACATATTTATGAAAGTTTAGGAAGCTATACGGTTCGATTGATTACCAGTTTAGGAACGTGCGTGGATACAGTCGAGGAACAACTTTCGGTTCATCCGCTCCCTATAGCCGACTTCTCTGCAGATCCAGCTATGACTGAGCTTCGAAATGGACAGGCTCCCGTGCAGTTCCGCAACCTAAGTATGGGGGGACAAACCTTTGCGTGGGATTTTGGGGATGGACAAACCAGCTTCATTCGTCATCCAGAACACATTTATACCGATACTGGCTCCTTCGACATCACGCTCATCACCCGAAACGAATTTGGTTGCTGGGACACTGCCAGTCAGACAGGCTATATCCGTGTAGCCGAATTCCCCAACTTCTACATTCCTAATGCCTTTACTCCGAATGGAGACGGATTCAATGATGTTTTCTTTGTTCGTGGAACAGGCGTAGAGGTCATGCAATTGTTTATCTATAACCGTTGGGGACAATTGGTTTTCCAAACAAATGACTTGTATGCAGAATGGGATGGGACATTCAAGGACAAACCTGTCCCCACAGATGTATACGTATTCAAACTAAGGGCAATATTCGATAATGGTACCCGCTATATTCGATCGGGTAGTATTACCGTTTTGCGATAAGAATTCACCATATACCAACATCCCTTCTCCTATAAAGGAAAAGGTATGTTGGTTTATTAGAATTCGTGGTAGTGAAAGTACTTAGCAAGCATATATCCGACTCCATCTTCATTATTCGACAAGGTCATTTCCTGCGCCAATGCTTTGATTTCGTCTAAGGCATTTGACATAGCCACTCCATTGCCCGCATACTTAATCATGTCTACATCATTCCCACTATCGCCGAATGCAATGGTTTGCTTGGCAGTAGTCCCTGTATGTTGTTGAATAGCCGCCAAAGCATCCCCCTTGGAGGCCTTCTTAGGTGTAAAGTCTAAGAGAGTTGGTGCAATGCGGAAAGCAATAAAAGCCGACGACTCTTCCATTTCGGCTGCCACTTTTGCAACCTTGTCCAATATTTCCGCATCCCCCCGAATAAATAGCTTATGTATATGAGATGTATTATCCAGTAATTGCTTCAAATCCGTTACGATAGGCCAGACCTTAGTTGTGCGAACTTCTCGTATGCACCAATAATCGCATTCGCTGACGAACCACTCATTGTCAATGTAAATACTTACATGCTTTTCCCCTATCAAGCTCGTCACACAATCAAATATTGCTCGTGCAATATGAGCGGAAATAGAGAGATTCATGATAGGGCGATTTGCATGTACATCGTCAATGCTCAAGTAGGTCATTGCGCCATTATATGCAGCTACCGAACCCTCAATCCCTAATTCTTCATACACTTTAACAATAGATGCGGGCATTCGGCCAGACGCTAAGGTGAAAATAGCTTGCTTTTGTTCGTAGATATGTCTCATGACCTTTCGACTATAGGCACCAACCTGCTTTTGGGTGGTGATAAGAGAGCCATCAAGATCTGAGCATATATGGTTGAATAGTTGGTTGGTTTGCATATATGAATGTCTTTAATTGTTAAGGGCGAACTACTCACTTCTTCTCGAAAATCCCAAACAATTCTTTGCCTCCTCTAGGCTTAATTGAATTATAGCATCGACTAAAGGTGCGCATCTTAAAATAAGGAGCAAAATAAATAAGGTATTCTGTTTTGCTACCTCCAAATGGGCGATTGCCTCCATTCTGAGTCTTTGGGAAGTCAAACCATACGCCTACGAGCTTTCCATTCGGATGAAGGAGATTGGCCATTTGCTGGGCATACGCTTTCCGATTTTCAGTAGTTGGAGGAAAGGAGCAAAAGAAGGTTTGTTCAAGGATTAAGTCATATTGCCCTTGGTGTTCGAAGAAGTTGGCCTGTATGAGATGAGATTCAGGAAAATCAGGTACACGCGCTTTCAATTGAGCCAAAGGTTGATGGGCAATATCTAGGACATATACTTGTGAGAATCCTTGTCGCCATAAATACTCAGCCTCATAGGCATTGCCCGCACCAGGAATTAGGATGCGAAGTGCCTTATTCTCCAATTGGTCTACATATTCCTTAATTGGGGGCGAAACGGAGCCCATATCCCAACCTGTTCGTCCCTCCTCATACCGTTTCTCCCAATATTGATGCTCTTTTTCTGTATTCAATGGGTTAATCATTCGAAAAATCCTTTATATGTTCAAACATGAATCTCTCAAAAAAGTTCTGTATATTGAGAAAACAAAGATAATAAGGCTTATGAAAAGACGGCAATTCCTCAAAGGTTCAGCAATTGTAGGTGCATCTCTATGTGCCTTTCCCTTCTTATTGGGTGAATCAGGCATGTATGCTTCCCCTTCGGTACGGAAGATACACCAAATCCTTGATGCGAGTCGAACTACTGTAGGAACTTTGCCAATCATTCGTGCATTCGCAGGCGACCATGCCGACTATGTATCTCCTTATATCTTGTTAGATGAATTTGGCCCGACCAAAGTGACGGCAGGCAGTGCTCCTTTACGGGTAGATGCTCATCCACATGCGGGCGTTATTCCCACTACCTATTTTCTGAAAGGGAGTGGCCACCATAAAGATAGCCTCAACTATGATTTCCAAATCGGCAAAGGGGATTTCATGATGTTTTCGTCTGGAAGAGGTGCTATTCATATGGAAGAAACAGGGAAAGAGCTCTATGACAAAGGTGGGCAATACCATGGCTTCCAGATTTGGTTGAATATGCCCGCCAAATTCAAGTATAGTGATCCCTCCACCGATGTATATGCAGAGGATGCCATGCCAACCATGGTAAAGCCCGATTTCACTGCCAAGGTCATTTTAGGCAAACTGTTTCGCTTCAAGTCTAAAATTAAATTGATATCTCCAGCCTTTTACTATCACATCAAGCTTAATCCCAACGGTCGAATCGACATCCCTACCGATCCCAACCATAACGCCTTTGTATATGCAATCCAAGGTAACCTTGAGTTAGCAGACCAGAAAGCACTTCGCTCACACCAAATTGCACTCTACCAACGAGGTGAAAGTGATATCAATCTCTACTCTAAAGAAGGTGCCGAATTGCTCGTTATGGGTGGCCAACCTCTAAATGAACCCATTTATTCCTATGGCCCCTTTGTGATGAATTCAGAGGAACAAATCAGGCAATGCATCAAAGATTACCAAGAAGGACGCATGGGCGATCCCAATAAGGTAAATTAATCGAGAGGATCCTTAGACATACACGAGCATTTTTCTGTATCTTCATTGCCCAAAAGATACTATTATATGCGTTTGCTATACCTTGCATGTTTAGGCATGCTCCTTTCCTATACCTCCCTTTGCTTTGCCCAAAACCCGAGTCAATCCTTTAAGAAGCCTATACTCAACACATGTATTTTACCTGATAATGTGCCCTATATGGCACTTAGTGCCATAAACTTCACTCAATTGCCCTACAATTCCAGCTTCATAAAGAATAAAAAGGTTAAGGAGTTGGCATTAGATACTTATCAAGCAACGAATAACTCTTTGACATTCAATGGGGAAGAGGGAATGGCAGATATACAAAAGCGAGAAATCATTCGCTTCAATGTCGATGGGTATCCAATCGCCTATTATCAAATCCTCCCTAAAAAGGATAAACAAGGCAATGTGAATATAACAGACACGACGGAACGAATGACATTGGTTTATCGAGGGGTTGGTCAGGTAGAAGAAATCGTATCGAAACGTTATCAAGACGAGAAGCTTCAGTCTACACAATCCTATCGTTTTTCTTATTCCAATGGCAAACTTTCCGAGAGGGTTGAATACATAGACGAACAACCAACAGGGAATAAAGTAAGCTATACATATGATGCAAACGGAAGGGTACAGAGTCGTCTTTTCACAGAAGAAGGAGCAGCTGCTGCTTCGCATCTTTCCTTTTACGAAAAGATTACTGCCGAAGACCTTGCTTTAATTGGGCCAGAAGCCCGTAGCGGACAGCTCCATATTCATATGCACTATGACGAACTAGAGCTAAAGTCCTACAAGATTGGAAGTTCGGGTCGTCAGGAAGACCAAACCACCTTTACTTATACAGGCCGAGGGCTTCCTCATGAGATTCGCGTGAATCCTGACGGAACCGATCCAAATTACCAACTCACCGAATACACCTACGATAAAAACGAGAATGTTACCGAATATGCCTTCAGCAAGAAGAACCAAGGTACTCGTAAAGTTGCCTTTCAGTATGATGAAGCAGGAGAGTTTGTGACCCATCATTTAGATATGCAAGGGGGCAGCATTCTCTCTAAAACCCGCTATCAATTCCAGTAGTCCATAAACTACTCGTCATATTTGGTATACCAAGGGCGGAATTGCCCTTTGACAAGTTTCCAACTATGCCTTCCAATCTGGAGGAAATTTCCATCAAACTTATCTGAGAGGTTCTCGATATCATCGGTAATGGTGTGTAGGGAGCCTCCTGTTTCGAGGGCTGTCTTAATATAATGTGGATGCGGACGAAAATGTGTACTATCATAGATATCGTCTATCCCACATAGAATGACATGTATAGGCTTATCCACATATTTTAAGAGAGCCATATCTCTCACAGGGCTTGTATTGTCTGCGATGAGAATGATTTCATCAAAATCCCCTTCAAACTTTCGCATAGCTTTTACGACAGCCTCCATATCATTCTCCTCTCGGGTTCCGCCCTTCCCTTTTCTCATCACCCGATACATAGTCATAAATACCTCATCTAGTGAGTTAGGGCCACAGTGGTAGATTCCTCCTGTTCGGCCAATGCGTTTTTGTTTGTCATCTATTCCATCCCCATCATTGAAGAACACAAAATGTTTAATTGCACGCTTTTGAATATTCAATTGGTGCCACAACATCACTGAAGCTCCATACTTATACATACTTCCCGTCCAATCCATCACTACGAGCATATTTTTCCATTTACCACTATGCCGTTCGAGGGTTTTAAAGGCAATCGAGTCTTGTAGAATTTCCTCTTGAGAGATGATAGACCGCACCGTACGCATCTTGTCACTTCTCCAAATCCCTTCATACTCTATTTCCTCTTCTTCTCGTCTTACTTTTTTAGACTTTCTCGAACGATTTGGAGAAGGTCGTGAATGATTACTCGTTTGGGCAATAGGCTCACTGCCATCCCCTATCATCCAAATAGCATATCCATGAAACATATTCTCTGCTTCTTCTCGTGTCTGACAATCCGTCTGCAGGACATATCGCCAAAGTATCTCTTTATTGTCAAAAAGTTCGGGGCTTATTTCCTTAAGTGCATATAGGCGTTTTTCCATCAATGCGTCATAATCATTCGCCCAATCTCGAATTTCTACAGGATATTTCGTAAACACGAGGTCTATAGCCAATACCTCATCGGGCTTTACAAGCGCATAATCGTCAGGATTTTTAAGGAATCCTTTTGCATATTCGAATTCTAGGTATACGACATCTACTCCATTTTCCTCCTCATACACAGGCATTTCCACGACATCTACCTCAGCAGCAGGTTTGATTTGGGCAATGAGCAAGGTATAGGGCAAAAGGAGCAAAGAACAAATAAGCAATATCTCTTTTTGGATGTTCATCTACTTACTGGATTTTTCTTGGGCTAAACGCATATAACGTATTATAGAGTCATAATTCATACGTATTCCAATGGTTACAAATAGTATACCTATTCGTAGAGATGTTTTTCTGCACTATACCCTATCCAAGATTCGTCATTAAACCCTATAAACTCCGCCTATTCATCATCATATTTTCTATAAAAAGGACGGAACTGTCCTTCGACCAGCTTCCAACTATGTCTGCCAATATGCAACAAGTTTCCTTCCAAATGTTTTTCGAGGTTTTCGATATCCTCTGTGATGGTATGAAGTGACCCTCCCGTCTCTAACGCTATTTTGACATAATCAAAATGGGGACGGAAGAATGCCATATCATGTATCTTATCTAACCCACATAAAATCACATGTACAGGTTTATCCACATATTTCAGGAGCGCCATATCCCTCACAGGGCTCGTATTGTCTGCAATGAGAATGATTTCATCAAAATCGCCTTCAAACCTTCGCATTGCTTTTACAATTGCTTCCATATCATTCTCCTCTCGGGTTCCACTTTTCCCCTTTCGCATTACCTTATACATTGTCATGAATACCTCATCCAATGAGTTGGGGCCACAATGGTAGATCCCGCCTGTATGGCCAATACGCTTTTCCGAATCGGCTATGCCATCTCCGTCATTGAAAAAAACGAAATGCTTAATCGCTCGTTCCTGAATATTCAGCTGGTGCCACAACATTACCGAGGCTCCATACTTATACATGCTTCCTGTCCAATCCATCACTACAAGCATGTTCTTCCACTTTTCGCTATTTCGCTCCAAGGTTCTAAAAACAATCGAATCTTTTAGGATTTCCTCTTGGGAAATAAGCCCCCGAATCTCCTTCATTTTAGCACTCTGCCAGATTCTTTCATATTCGATTGTCTTGTTTTCTTTGCCCTCCTCCTTAGACTTCTTTGAATGATTCGGCGAAGATTGGGCTTGATTGTTCGTTTGTACAAGAGATTTGCTGTCATACCCTAGCATCCAAATGGCATATCCATGAAACATCTTTTTGGCTTCTGCTCGGGTCTGGCAATCCGTCTGTAGGATATATCGCCAAAGTACCTCTTCGTTATCAAAAAGCTCTGGACTTATTCTCCTAAGCTCGCTCAGACGCTCTTCTATCAACCGATCGTAATCATTACCCCAATCTCTGATTTCCACAGGATACTTTGTAAAAATGAGGTCTATAGCCAATACATCATTAGGTCTTACATGTATATAATCTTCAGGGTTTTGAATGACTCCTTTTGCATAATCACATTCTAAATATACAATCTCTACTCCGACTTCTTCCTCATACACAGGCATTTCCACAATATTTACCTTAGCAGCAGGTTTTAATTGGGCAATGAGTAAGGTATAGGGCAAAAGTAAGAAATAACCTATTAACAAGATCTCTTTTTGGCTATTCATCTACATACCGTTTTTGGGGGATTAACACATTCTATTGTTAGAATCCGTACGGTTCCAAAAAGATACATACAATCTGCGTAATATAGAGATACCTATGCTTTAGGGAGGACTACTATTTAAACAACTCCAACATAACCGTACGCCCCTTATCCTTTGCATAAAACGCCAATGCCTTCTTGGTGAACTCCGAATAAGGCATGGTATCAGGATTTGCTTTACGGAAGGTCGCCATCTTTTGGAGGGGAGCTGGACGAGGCCCCCACTGACCTGCTTCTTCGAGGGTTTCTTGATTCAGTCGGACGAGTTTGGGGATTGAGCGACCGCCATTTGTTAGGTAAGCATCCATGATATCGAGGTTCGAATCCCGAAGGAAGACGCGAACCTCAACCTTATCTGTATACGCCTCCGACAAAGCGGCTAAAGCAAGCAAGGTAGAAGCATCTGTGCACCAAGGCTCTACGATGATACACCAATACTCTTTCTCTTCCAAAGCATCCAACTTAGCCTTAAAATCATCCGACATCTTAATGCGCTTTATAAAACGCTCTGCTCGTTGGAGTACAATAACTGTGTTTGCAACTAGGCTTTCTTTTGCAGGTACAGCAGTAGTTGTATTCTTCTCAACTAGCTCTTTATGGAAAGCCAAGTATTGTTCCCATGTCATAGCAGTATTGATGCGCTCTTGTGTGATGATTCCTATCATGATGATTTTTCTTTAGTAGGGCGCGAAACTAAGCCCCTTGTTTAACAATAGCAAATTTAGTTGTCTGTCTAACTATTTTGCTTCAGGATTGTTTGGGGAAGGTCTTGGAGGCGACACTTTTCAGGCATCTTTTTCAGATTTCATTGTACAAGGCTTATACCAGTAGGCTAAACAAATTGGGGGTATCGTTCACGGGTTGGTAATGCACCTGATACTTCTTCATTCGCTCTATAAGCACAGCATAGTCTTCCTTATTGAGCAATTCAATCCCAACGAAAGCGGTTCCTGTTTCGCGGTTATTCTTCTTGATGTATTCGAATCGAGTAATATCATCGGTAGGCCCCACTACATTATTGAGGAACTCCCGCATTGCCCCAGCTCTTTGCGGAAACCGAATGATGAAGTAATGCTTCAAGCCTTCATACAACAATGAACGCTCTTGTATTTCAGAAGTTCGGGTAATGTCGTTATTGCTCCCACTGATGACACACACAACCGTTTTTCCTTTGATTCGCTCCTTATACAAATCAAGGGCAGCAATTGATAGAGCACCTGCGGGTTCTACGACAATTGCATCCTCATTATACAATTGGAGGATGGTCGAACAAACCTTTCCTTCAGGAACCAATGCCACATCTTCCAATACCTCTTGGCAAATCTTAAAGGTGCGCTCTCCTACTCGTTTTACCGCCGCCCCATCTACGAACTTATCAATCACCTCCAATTTCAGCACCTCTCCCCTTTCCAACGATCGCTTCATAGCTGGTGCCCCTAAAGGTTCGACCCCAATAACAGAAGTATGCGGACTGAGCCAATGAAAATAGCTGCCCATACCTGCTGCAAGTCCTCCCCCCCCAATCGGTACAAACAAAAAGTCAATCGAATTTTCAGTATCCGCCAATATCTCCGTTGCGACCGTCCCTTGCCCTTCCATCACCTTTTCATCATCGAATGGATGAATAAAAATTCTGTCATGCACCTTAAGATCCTCTAATGCAGCCGCATAAGCATCATCATAGGTATCTCCTGTCAATACAATCTCAACTAAATCTTTGCCGAATGCCTGCACCTTACGCACCTTTTGCCGGGGGGTAGTACCAGGCATAAAGATTCGGCCTGAGATTCCAAGTTTGAAGCAAGAATAGGCTACCCCTTGGGCATGGTTCCCTGCACTTGAACATACAATTCCCTTCTTGGCTTCCTCTTCAGAAAGCGATGCCATTTTATTATAGGCTCCTCTCAATTTATAAGACCGAACAATCTGCAGATCCTCCCGTTTCAAGAAGACCTTGGCATCCAATATATCCGAAAGACTTTGATTGAACTCAAGGGGCGTATGCTTCACTACCTTTCGTAGCTTCTCATGCGCTCGTTGGATATGCGAGGCGCGGAGCAAATGGGTTTGCTGCACAGAGGTGCTAGGTTTCATCATCTGGGTATGTATTAAAAGGAGACAGCTTGTGGTTGGGGTTTAAGTTAACAAAAAAGAATTAGCCCACAGCAAATACTGCAAGCTAATTCTTTCATCCAAACAAGCGTCCTATATTATAGGTGAATGACTTCATCATAGGCTGCTGCTGCCGCTTCCATCACCGCCTCCGACATGGTCGGGTGAGGGTGTATAGCCTTAATGATTTCATGTCCTGTCGTTTCGAGTTTTCGAGCAATGACAATTTCGGCTATCATATCCGTAACCCCTGCTCCAAGCATATGGGCGCCCAATAGCTCTCCATACTTCGCATCAAAAATCAGCTTTACAAACCCATCCTTCTTGCCCGCCGCACTTGCTTTACCTGATGCAGAGAAAGGAAATTTACCAATTTTAAGTTCATAGCCTGCTTCTTTGGCCGCTTCTTCGGTATAGCCTACCGATGCGACTTCAGGTTGGCAGTAGGTACAATAAGGAATATTGTTATAGTCAATGGGTTCAGGGTGATGCCCTGCGATTTTCTCCACACAAATAATCCCTTCTGCAGATGCCTTATGTGCCAATGCCGGGCCAGGAGTCATATCTCCAATTGCGTAAATGCCTGATACATTGGTACGATAAAACTCATCTACCTTCACCAATCCTCGATCCATTTCAATTCCCAATCCTTCAAGTCCAAGGCCTTCTACATTCGCTACGATTCCTACAGCCGAAAGCATAATATCCGCTTCGAATGTCTTAACTCCTTTTGGTGTTTCGGCTGTAGCCTTCACCCCCTCTCCAGAAGTATCAACTGCTGTCACCTTCGTACCTGTATAGAGGGTAATTCCTTTCTTTTTATAGATACGTGCCATCTGCTTAGATACATCCTTATCCTCTTTTGGCATGATACGATCCATATATTCGACTATGGTTACTTTGGTTCCCATAGCTGCATAGAAATAGGCAAACTCCATCCCGATTGCTCCCGAACCCACAATCAACATAGAGCTTGGGCTATTCGGAAGGGTCATTGCCTCTCTATATCCAATGATTTTTATTCCGTCAATAGGCATAAACGGCAGGCTGCGTGCCCGTGCACCCGTTGCGAGAATAATGTGCTTGGCCGTATAGGTCGTTTCATTGCCCGACTTATCCGTAACAATCACTTCCTTATTAGGGCTCAGCTTACCTGTTCCCATAATGGCATCAATCTTATTCTTGCGGAACAAGAAATTTACCCCCTTGCTCATTCCTCCTGCCACATTACGGCTTCGCTTCACAACGTCCCCAAATTGTACCTCGGGCTCCCCCACTTTAATCCCATACTTTTTGGCATTTTGGATATACTCCATAACCTCTGCACTTTTGAGAAGTGCCTTCGTTGGGATACATCCCCAGTTGAGGCAGATTCCTCCTAGGGCTTCCCGCTCGACTACTCCCACTTTCATTCCCAATTGGGATGCGCGAATCGCAGCAACGTATCCTCCTGGACCGCTTCCAATGACGATTAAATCATATTGTTTTGCCATCTAGCTATTCGTTTTTAGATAATTGTCTGAGTTATCAACTCGAATTTCGGGGCAAAGTTATAGAAATTTGTGAAATCTAAGGGATTTGAAGGGGAAAAAGATAGAGCGAGATGACTTCTTTAGAAGAAGTTTGCCCAACATTATCATAAGGTTATGAGACCAACACTTTATTGTAAGCAATAGCATTTGAGTAAGCAATACCCAGCTGGGTAGTCGAAGGTCAAGCACTTGAGTAAGCAATACCCAGCTGGGTAGTCGAAGGTCAAGCACTTGAGTAAGCAATACCCAGCTGGGTAGTCGAAGGTCAAG
>Ga0163111_10000587_pt1 | contig 21919 bp, 19 predicted proteins | sample CRUFie1St18metaG_FD_109645 | JGI IMG/M metagenome (GOLD analysis project Ga0163111, IMG submission 109645) | Marine microbial communities from the Costa Rica Dome - CRUD Field 142mm St18 metaG | ecosystem: Environmental > Aquatic > Marine > Oceanic > Photic zone | place: Costa Rica: the Eastern... | reverse complement strand
TGGCTTCGAGGAAAACGCGGAAGAGGGGGTCTGGCTCAATCAGCACTGGCGGGTGAAACATTTGACCGACTTTTTCTTCGAGGGTCATTTGGCTCAGAAGATTCTCTACTCGATCGGCCGTAGCGACGCGGTAGTCCTCGTAGGGATCCAGAGCGCCGTTACGATTTAAGTCGCGAAAAGCTTCCCCGTCGACATTAATGGGTGCGGCGATCGATGATTGTGCGAGCGACGCCTTCATCTTACTGATAGGTTTTAAGAAGAGGTTGGTTGCGTAAAGCGCTACAACAACGACAGCGACTATTACCGAGCGAAACACAAGCTTAATTATTGTTCTCATATGACGATCTCCTGCCCGCCGGACATATTCAGTCATGGCCTGTTGGGTTAAGGTAAAACGCATGGCCGTAAGCGTCCAATAAAAACAATGTCTAGGAGCAAGCGATCATGTTGAATACCAGCGCTAAAGAGCTCGCTATGCGTATGAGGATGGGAGAGCTCTCATCCGTTGAAGTAACACAGGCTTACATTGACCGAATAGATAAGCACAACCCAGCGATCAATGCCGTGATTGCAGAACGATTTGAGGTTGCGCTTGACGAGGCTCGACAGGCGGATGACAAGCTGCGACGCGGGGAGCCTATGGGTGCTTTGCATGGATTACCCATGACGATTAAAGATGCTTACGAGGTGACCGGTCTGACCTGTGAGGTCGGACATCTGCCTTTTAAAGGACGAGTCTCCGATACGGACGCGGTTGTAGTTCAGCGATTGCGAGCTGCTGGGGCTATCATCCTTGGAAAGACGAATACGCCTTTGCTTTGCGCTGATCTACAGACCTATAACGAGATTCACGGCACCACGAATAATCCTCACAATCTTGCGCATACCCCCGGAGGGTCCTCTGGAGGTTCGGCAGCGGCGCTGGCCTCGGGTATGACGCCCCTTGAGTTCGGCAGTGATATCGGCGGATCAATCAGAACGCCCTCGCATTTTTGTGGCTTGTTTGGTCACAAGCCGACCTTCGACATCGTTCCTCAGCGCGGACATGTCCCGCCGGCGCACGGTGCGAAAACAACCGGGGCGCTCAATGTTATGGGACCTCTAGCGCGGTCTGTGAACGATCTTGAGTTAGCCTTTGATGTCACTGTGGGCTTGGACGAAAAACAAGGCTCAGGTTTGCGACTGGAGCTGCCACCATCTGCGCTCTATTCGCCAAATCAGCTGCGGCTGGGATTGTGGTTGGGCGATGATTTTTGCCCTGTAGATAAGGAAGTCCTTGCAGGTATTGAACAGGCGTGTAGAGCTCTCGAGGCGATGGGTGCGCGCGTTGAGCAGGCTAAGCCCGCTTTCTCACTCGCCGAGCACCATGAAACATATCTCATGAACCTCTCTCCCATCATCGCTGCGGGCTTTGGTCCTGACGAGATCGCCACTATGGAACAGATTGCCGCTACCAGCTCGCTGGAGGATAAATCCCAAACTACGCTGCAAGCCCGTGGCTCGGTTTTGGTGCATCGAGAGTGGCTCCTTTGGAATGAAATCCGAGCACATTTGGCTGAGCAGTGGCGCACCTTTTTTAGCGACTACGATGTCCTTATTTGTCCCGTCACGCCAACTACCGCCATGTCCCATGATCAGGAGACGCCCTTCGGTCAACGAAAGATCTGGGTGAATGGCGAAGCGCGATCGTATCTCGATAATGTGGTTTGGGCGGGCGTGGCAACACTCTGCAATCTGCCGTCGACGGCGGTGCCTGTAGGCCGGCACAGCAATGGCCTGCCTTTTGGTCTTCAGATTGTGGGCCCCGAGTATGCTGATCGAACGACGATGGCGGTTGCGCGCTGGTTAGAGGAGGCTGGATACGTTACGACGATGGCAGAGGGCTATCAGTAAGAGTCCGTTTACCTTGGTGTATAGATGGCGCGGGTGGTAATGAAAAGCGACGAAGGTAAACTGCTCTTGGAGATCAAACAATACATGGCACGCAGAGTCACTCGATTCAGCGACTGGGGAGTACACCATGAATACGTCGACGAACGATGCCCAGCACGGCACGGGTGGATTTTTAGGTTGGATTGAGCGTAGCGGCAATAGATTGCCTGATCCTGTCTTCCTATTTTTCTGGCTTATTTTGGGCCTGGTTGCCATCTCGGTACTGGCGGTGGCGACTGGTGTATCGGCTGCTCATCCCACAAAAATTGATCACGCAACGGGTACCAATCAAATCATTTACGCTACGAGTCTCCTGTCCGCAGAGAACATCGCGAAGCTCTGGGTGGATATGCCCAAGACCTTCACGCACTTCCATCCTTTAGGTTACGTGCTCGTCGTTATGTTGGGTGCCGGTGTCGCCGAGCGTGTGGGTCTGTTCGGTACGGCCATGCGAGCGGGCGTTCGCGATGTGCCCAATGCTCTTTTAACCCCTACTGTTGTGCTGGTTGGCATGCTGGGTAATCTCGCCGCTGATGCCGCATACGTGGTTCTTATTCCGTTGGCGGGTATTATTTTTTACGCCGCAGGACGACACCCAATCGCCGGGATAGCGGCGGCCTTTGCTGGTGTGTCGGGTGGTTTCTCGGCGAATCTACTCCCAGGTCAGCTCGATGCATTGTTGTTTGGTATTACAGAGGCAAGTGTCGAAACGGTATTTGGAGACTTCACTGCGAACATTGCAGGCAACTGGTTCTTTATTGCTGGAATGACCTTCGTTTTCTTGCCGGTCATTTGGTATGTCACCGATAAGATTATCGAGCCGCGCTTAGGTGCGTTTGACCCCAGTCTCGCTTCGGCGGTGAACACTGACGATGATGGTGACCGCGCGCTGACAGAAGAGGAGCGGCGAGGACTCCGCTATGCCGGTTGGGCGGTCCTTTTTGTTATTGGTTTATGGACTTTGTTCACTATCGGACCGGGGACGCCGCTGATCGATGAAGCCGCCTCTGCAGAAGCGCAAATGGCGCCATTTTATAAGAGCCTGGTTGCCGCATTCTTCATTCTTTTCCTGCTCGCAGGTTGGGCCTACGGAAAGGGCGCGGGCACTATCAACGATCACCGTGATCTTGTAAAAATGATGACGGGGGCAATGGAAGATCTGGCTTATTATCTCGTGCTTGCTTTCGCTGCAGCGCACTTTGTGGCCATGTTCTCGTGGTCTAACTTGGGTCTCATTTTGGCTGTTCACGGCGCTGAATTCCTGAGCTCGACAAACATGCCAGCGTGGGCATTGCTGACATCTATCATCCTTGTCTCGTCGCTGCTCAATCTGTTTGTTGGCTCGGCGAGCGCCAAGTGGGCGCTGATTGCCCCGGTGATGGTGCCGATGTTGATGCTCCTTGGCATTACACCCGAGATGGCGACCGCGGCTTATCGTGTTGGCGATGGTGCTACCAATATCATCACGCCTCTCATGGTTTATTTCCCGCTCATCCTTATTTTCTGTCAGCGTTGGCAGAAAAACTTTGGTCTGGGAAGCCTTGCAGCCACGATGCTGCCTTACTCGATCGGCCTCTTGGTGTCGGGTCTTGCGATAACTATTACTTGGGTCGTTTTGGATTTGCCTCTTGGACCAGGTGCTTCGGTGTTTATGGAGATTCCTACAAGCGTTGAATAAGACTATTGCTCAAGGTTTAGGCGGATACGGGCAGCGGTGTCCACAGGTCTTTTATGTGACCGCCTGAGAAAACAGCGATTGTTGGGAACTGAAGGAAGACAGCCTCGCTCTGTGTCGGACGCAAGAAAACATAGTCATCGACTTTGATCGATGCGTTTTTGGGAGCGACCAGCATTTCCTGGTTGCTTGAGCGACCAAAGAGACTGCTGTTTCTAAGGCCGCCTGGGTAAACGGGCTCCGCTTTCCAATAGCCGCCGTGTAGAAACACGGTTTTGCCAGACTGTGGTTTGCTGAGCGCTCGGTTGGCGTATTCGAGGCCAGGTAAGCGAACGCCTTTACTTACCTTGATGGCCGGTGTGGCGATGAAGCTCGCGGGTAAAAATGCTTTCAGTATCGGCAAATCGAAATCGCTGGGCTTGACAAGCGCCGACCCGGCGGCAATTTCATTGGCCAGTAGCGTATCGGAGTAAAGCCCAAACGTGGGGCTGCCCGCCATGTTCCTTACCATATTCGTCGTGTGGTCTTGACCAAAGATCGCTGCAGTTTGCGATAGGGCCAGTTGAAATTGATTAGCTGCCCCCTGCTTGGCGCGTTTGGGCCAGCCAGCAATATTGGGCAGCTTACTCAGGTGCGGCTCGTAGCCCATTAGACCGGCGAGGGCCAGCTTGTCACTCTGATAAATGGTTTTCAGCGATGCTTCGAGATCAGCACCCGGTTCCATCCCACCTCGGTGAAGGCCAACATCGATCTCGAGATTGATCTGTAACTGTATCCCCGCGGACTCGACGAACTCGGCGTACTCTCCCAGTCGAGCCGGCGTATCGATAAGCCATTGAACCTTATGCTGTAACTGGCTGCGCATTCGGGCATTGGTCTCATCGAACGTCCGCTTTAGCGCTTGCACTGGAATCGGCTTGCCGAGTAACTGATTTGACTCCGGCATGAGCGCAAGGAGCTGCAAGACCATGTTGGTATTGAAGCTCATGAGCCGATTGCTCTCAGTATGAGCTGCAACGTACTCAAGCAGTTCGGCACAGGGTAGGGACTTGGCAACAATGCGGTAGGCCATACTCCGAGGAAGCATGGCTTTTAACGCTGCGATATTAGTGTCGAGCCGATCCTGATCAATAACCAATACCGGTTCCGCGAGCCCTGCGTCAGCAAGCGCCCGTCGCAGTTGTTGAAAGTAGCTGGCCGAAAGCGGGTTCATGTCAGGCCTCAAACAGGTCCGAAAGATAGCTGTTGAGAAGTCGGCCATCCGGGTCAAGTTCACGGCGCAACGCGGCGAATTTTTCGAAGTCTGGATACCAGGCGCGCGCTTGCGCTGATGTCATGCTGTTGAGTTTGCCCCAGTGAGGTCTGCCACCGTATTTCTGGAAAATCGGCTCTACATCGGTGAACAGGAAGTCGAAGGCATCCTTGTGATAGCAGTGTACGGCCACTGAAATCCTATTGCCGCCATTGAATGGTGACAGCCAAGCGTCATCTCCTTTGGTCTGTCTCGCCTCGAAGGGGAAGAAAACATCAGGGCGCTTGGTTTCAATGTAGTGCCGCACTTCCTCGAGCGCTTCTAGCCCTCGCTCCACAGGAAGGTGATATTCCATTTCGTTAAAACGGACATTTCGTTCGCTGGCCAGCAAATCCCAACTCTCGCCAATGACATTCTCCGTTGGCTCGTTAGCGATAGCGCGCTTAAGAAGCCATCGCCTGAGAGGTGTGAACCATTTGAGTGAATCCCTGAGGCTCTTCAGCTGCATCATGCCTGATGTGCTCGTGTCCTCATTTGGCGGAGTTGATGTCTCGGTGGTTACATTGTGTGTCAGTAGTAAGCTGGTGTCGGAAAACGGGATATAAAAGAACTCGAAGTTGCGGTTCTCATTCCAATACCGCTCAGCGTTTTCCAGAGTGTGTTTGTTTGAGGCAGGCCAGACCTGTCGATGCAGTTTAAAGCGCTCCACAAGCTGCATTTTTATCTCTGTAATAACGCCCAACGCACCCAACGCGACACGTGCGCCACTCAGCCACTCAGTATTTTGCTGTTCGCCTATTTCTATGTACTCGCCTGTTCCGGTCACGAGCATCAATCCATGGATCTCCGCAGCTAGACCTTGCAATTCTTTACCTGTGCCATGGGTCCCCGTACTTGTAGCGCCCGCGAGGGTCTGGACATCGATATCACCGAGGTTTCTAAAGGCGTAGCCACGCTCCGATAGTTGAGGAGACAGATCATGTAGCTTGGCGCCAGCGCCTAACCACGCCCGATGCGTCGAAGGATCGATATCACCAATGCTCGAGAAATGATCTAGCTTGACGATGGCATGCTTTGTAGGCACTAGCGGCATCCAGCTATGACCCGAGCCCACGGGTCTAACCCCCTGACTGTGCGACAGCATCAGATCTGATAATTCCTGCACAGACGAGGGACTAACCACAGGGGCCGGTGAGGGCGGTAGCGACCTAGACCAGTTCTCCCATTGTTTCTCTGCATTTTCCGTCATTGGTTTTGAATCTTTGGCAAGCTGACTGACCTGACGGTAGCACACTCGCAGGCAACTGGGAGTTGATTTAGATGAGGTAGTCAGTGTGCGAGCATTGCGCGCAACCTCAGGCCAACTTTTCACTTAAATTTTTCATCTCAGCCCCTTGCTCATGCCTGTTTTTCTCTTTAGTTTGGCGGCGTGTTAGGGGCCGTCCAAATAATGATCAACAGAGCCTCGATGGGGGAATCACACCATGGCATCAGATATCGAAATCGCTCAGGCAGCGACGCCGCGCCCAATCTCAGAGATTGCAAATCAGCTTAGCATTCCCGAGGAAGCGCTGGAGCCTTATGGCCGCATTAAAGGCAAGGTGAATTTGGACTGGTTGCTGCAGCAACCGGTACGCGACAGTGCGCGCATGATTTTGGTTACTGCCATCAGTCCGACACCGGCCGGTGAAGGTAAAACCACCACGACAGTGGGTTTGGGTGATGCGCTCCAGCAAATTGGCAAGGACGCGGTCATTTGTCTACGTGAGCCCTCGTTAGGTCCCGTCTTTGGCATGAAAGGCGGTGCTGCAGGTGGTGGTCACGCACAAGTCATTCCCATGGAGGATATCAACCTCCACTTTAATGGTGACTTACACGCCATCGGTGTTGCGAACAATCTATTGGCAGCGCTACTTGATAACCACATTCATCATGGAAATGCGCTCGACATTGACGTGCGGCGCATCACCTGGAAGCGTGTGCTCGATATGAATGATCGTGCCTTGCGAGATATCACAGTTGCACTCGGTGGCCCTGGTAACGGCTACCCACGACAAGACGGTTTTGACATTGTCGTCGCTTCTGAAATCATGGCGATTTTTTGTTTGGCAACTGATCTTGATGACCTAAAAGCACGTTTAGGCCGCATTGTCGTCGGGTATACCCGCGAGCGTCAGCCGGTAACGGCCGCTGACCTCAAGGCCGAAGGTGCGTTGACGGCGGTATTGAAGGACGCATTGTCGCCCAACCTGGTGCAAACCCTTGAGGGCACTCCTGCCCTCGTTCATGGCGGACCTTTCGCCAACATCGCACATGGTTGTAACAGTGTGATCGCAACAACAGCGGGTCTCCGACTGGCTGACTATGTGGTCACTGAGGCGGGCTTTGGTGCGGATCTTGGTGCGGAAAAGTTTATTGATATCAAGTGTCGCTCTGCTGGTATTCGTCCGTCGGCATCTGTGCTCGTGGCCACTATTCGTGCGTTGAAGTTCCACGGTGGTGTTGCCAGAGAGGACCTCACTGAAGAGAATCTGGAGGCTCTTGAGAAGGGACTTGCCAACCTTGATCGTCATATCACGAATATCCGTGATCACTATGGCGTTCCAACGGTTGTGTCGATTAACCAGTTCATCGCCGATACTCAGTCTGAGATCGATCTCATTTTGGAACACTGTAGAGTTCGCGGCATTGAGGTGGCGCTATCTAGCCACTGGGCAAATGGCGGAGCGGGTGCGATTGAACTTGCGGAGATGGTGGTGTCGCTGTGCGATAAAGACGAGACGCCTGCTAATACCCCTCATCAATCATTTGTATACCCAGATTCAGCTACCTTGTTCGAAAAGGTGGAAGCGGTGGCGACTAAGATATATGGCGCATCTGAGGTGACTTTTAATGCCAAGGTTAAAACACGACTCAGGGAATTAGACGATGGTTACAGCCATTTGCCGATTTGTATTGCCAAAACTCAGTACTCATTTTCCACTGACCCTGCTTTGAAAGGTGCGCCATCGGGCCATTCAATGGATATCCGTGAGGTGCGCTTATCCGTAGGGGCGGGTTTTGTCGTAGTGATTTGCGGTGACGTTATGACCATGCCTGGACTACCCAAGGTACCTGCGAGTCATAGTATTGATGTGATTGACGGACAGATTGTCGGTCTATTCTGAAGAGGGATTGAATTAATTAGCGCCCTTAGATTACTTTGATTCCGAGGCAAAAAGGGCCTAGAAACGAAGGAAAAGAAAAAAATGTCTGCAATAGTCATCGCACATTTTAAAGCGCAAGAGGGCAAGCTCGCGGAAATGGCTGAGGTATTCAAGGCATCGCTGGGTGCGACTCGAGGCTTCGACGGCTGTATTGGCCTTGATGTGTATGTAGAAGCTTCAGCCAATACCTATACACTGATTGAAGAATGGGAAAGCGTTGCGCACTACGACGCTTACCTGCAATGGCGCATTGATACAGGTATCAAAGAGGCGACAGCCAACCTCATACAAGGTGGCTGGGATAACGGCGTTACCATACAGCGACTTGGCGCCAAACTCGATATATAGTGCCGCCGTTCTCCATTCGGTCAGCTCAAAGTGCGTCTCGTGCGGACGGTAACGAGAAAGAGATTTTGAGATGATGGATTCAGTGCTTCATATTGTTCTTTGTCAGCCCGAAATTCCCCCTAACACCGGCAACATCATTCGCCTATGTGCAAATGTGGGTGTCGCGCTCCACGTCATTAAGCCTATCGGATTTGAGATGGATGATAAGCGGCTGCGCCGCGCGGGGCTCGATTACCACGAATTTGCCGATGTCCAAATTTGGGACTCGCTGCCGGCTTATGTTGATGCTCACGCGGCTCGTCGACTCATTGCTGTTGAGACCTGCGGCGAGGTCGCGCACTCTGACCTAACTTATAAGCCCGATGATTCGTTAGTTTTTGGTTCTGAAACTAAGGGACTATCATCTGAGTTGCTAACATTATTTGATCCCAGTCATATCGTTCGGTTACCCATGCTGCCCGGCAGCCGAAGTCTGAATCTATCGAATGCCGTCGCTGTTGCTGTTTATGAGGCTTGGCGACAGCTAGGGTACGCAGGCAGGTAACCGACACATTCTTAACTATCCTTGCTTATCGAGTTTCATATCGCTCTTAACGGATACCCAAGAGGGTGCGGAGCAACACCAGATTTGTAGCTTTGGCGGTAACAGGTCTTTCTGATGGCAACCGCCGAGTCTCACGGATAACAAGCCTCGACCATCGATGTTGCTGGTATGAATACCTGATCCACAATCACTGCAGAAACTGTAGTAGCGCTCGGTGCCACTATCGGCAAGTTTCCCATGCGCTTTAAGTTGCCCTTTAGTGATTTTAAAGTCATCGCGCTTGATCCGAACGGTATACTGGAATGCTGACGATCCGAGGGTTTGACAGTCGGTGCAGTAACAGACAGCGACTAATTTGGGGTCAGCGATGGCTTCCCAAGTGATGTTGCCGCAATGGCAGGCTCCGTTAATGTGCATCAGACTAATAGCTCCTATGTCAATGAGCATCCTTTTAACATGGCAAAGCGCATGCCATATTGTTTTATTGAACGAATAAAAAATGGCTACTGCTGGGGGAACATCGCATAGCCTTAAACATTGCCACTGCCTCACCAACAACTTAGAGAAAAGAGACCAATGATCGTACTTCCTATGGTAGAGGGCTATGGCGCATACATCACCGGTGTTGATCCAGCAAAACTATTATATGAAGCCTCAGAGATGATTTACCTCAAGTGGCTAATGTTCAGTAGCAATGTATCTATGGCGACCCGGGTAAGCGTCCCGTTATGAGGGGTGGGTTTCCTCTCTTTATTTTCGTCGGAGCGTTGGTAACGCTGCTGCTGGTAGGTCGCTTCTTGGCTGATTACTTCGGTATCGCACTGACACTTGACTCGGTTCACGATTTTCGCAAATGGATAGATTCCATAGGGTGGTGGGGTCCTCTGGCCTACATTGCTCTCGCAGTGATTCGTTTATTTCTCGGTCTTTCAACGCACTTAGTACTCACGCTTGGTGGGATGACGTTTGGGCTTACCGAGGCTATTATTTGGGGAGGTGTCGGGCTGACGCTATCAGGTGTTGTCCAATACGGATTGGGTTATTACCTAGGAAGTGATTGGGTCACGAAGCGATTGGGCAGCAGAAATGAAGGGTTGCAACGCATTTTATGGCGCAGCGGAGTGCCCGCGCTTTTCCTGATCACGGTTCATCCGCTCGGGCCCCAGAGCCTCATGACCATTGTAGCTGGTGCTGTGCGCTTCCAATTTATGAAATTTGTCATGATCATGATGATTGCGTCACCCATCCGAGCGAGTATTTATGCCGTTTTTGGATTCGCTCTACTCAAGTTCGATCTTTGGCTGATCGCCCAAATCACGGCGGGCTGCATGCTAATGATGATATTGCCTTTTCTGCATCGAAGGACGCGGCGGCTGCTACTTGGTATGGACTCTTAACGTGATACTTACTGGACACCTTGCTTACGTGCGAGGTTTAGAGCGTCCGAAAAATAGCGGCACAGTTGACCTTCTTTACAGTGCCCGTGGCTTCCACTTTTATCTGCACGTGTTTAGGCAGTGGCCTGAGACGGAAATTATGTCAGCAAAGATTATGGGAAACGGCGTGTCTCAACTAGAGAGGATTTCTTAGGTGGGGCTGCTTCGTCGAACACTACTCGCCGGCAGTGCAGCATTTGCTCCGCTGTTAAGCCTGATTGGCTGCGGCCCTGGTTCTCGTCAGGCAATTCGGCATATTCTCCCTAGTGTTACTGATTCAAGTATTTCGCTGACCTGCTCCCTTACTCAGCCTGTTCAAGCACTATATGTGCGCATCAGAAACAGGGGTTACGTGGGAAGACAATGCGATAGTAAAGGATTGCACTGGTCCTTTGTCCTGGAAGGTCTCTCGCCCGACACACACTATGAGTTGCAGTTGCTTGATAGTGATGATCCGGTGGGGGAAGCATGGTCGCTGCGCACCTTCCCAGCAGAAGATGTCGATGTCGACGTACTCACGTTGGCGGCGTTCACGTGCGCAGGCGGCGGCGACGGATTTGGATTTAACGGCCTGCAGTACTTCAAGCCACATTCGTTTAGACAACATTTGTTTGATGAACTCCTGAGCCAATCACCTGATGCCGTGATTGCCATTGGAGATCATATTTACTGGGATCTGCGCGGTGGTGAACGACCCCCGCTAGGCAGGCGACGCTCCGCTCTGGTCAGGTGGGTTATTGGGGTGTATCTGAAGGCAAAGTATGGCGCCTTCGATCGTAGTCTACCCCTCATCGGAACAGCTAACGAAGCGGTCTTGAAGCGCATAGCTGACGAGCAAATTGCCGATTTGTACGGAACGCGCTTCAAGTCTACGCCCATTTACTTTGTATCGGATGACCACGACTATTTTGAAAATGATGACGCAGAAGAAGATTTGGTGACTTTTCCAGCGGATAGATTTAGTAGGGAAGCCCATCGCGCAGTTGCTGATCTATATTATCCTGCACTGCCGGGATCCCCTAGTCAGGAGTTGAAGCGCTCATTCGGTATTCTTAGGTACGGATCATTATTTGAAGCCCCCCTGCTTGATTGCGCGGGATTTATGACGCTTGATAATGAAAACGCCGTTTTAATTCCTCATTCGGTGGAAGACTGGCTTTCTGCCCGCATTGAGCACTCTGATGCGACACATTTAGTGGTGGTGCCATCTCACCCTGTAGGCTGGACCGCGGGCAAGTGGCGAGAGTGGTACCCCGATGTTGTAGCGCTTGCCGGATTTGAGGGCGTGGTTACCAATGAGCTCAATTTTGATGGCGCAACTCAAGGCGTCCTCTCTGCTAACGCGCAAAAATACCTTTGGCAAATCGGTTGGTGGGAGCAGCACCAACGGTTGCTGAAAATGCTTGCTGCGAGATCTGGATCTCGATTCATGTTATCGGGTGACATACACGCTCAAGGTGCAGTCAAGGTTCGTCGAAGCGGCGACTATGATCTTTCGCTAAATCCAATCGTGTCGGTGTTAACTGGCCCCGTAAGTACCTCGGATGCAACCTGGCCTTCATTTGCGCGAGGCATACCGGCGAGCCAACCAGAGTGGTTAAATACAGAGATAATTACACCTACGAGTGAGGTCAATGGATTTGCCCTCGTTACTTTGACCAAACAAACAGCCACGGTAACCCTGCATAATTGTGATGGTCAGTGTGGAGGCGCTGATGGCGGTAGTGTCGAGAATATTATTGAGTTCTCCGTTTTGTAGAGGGTCGTAGTCATGCGTGATTTCAATCAGTCAGAGCATGCTCATCGCCGGTTCAATCCGTTAACGGGCAGCTGGGTTCTAGTATCACCGCACCGCAACCAGCGGCCGTGGCAGGGAAAAGAAGAGTCCCCGTCGAGGCCTTTACTTAAATCCTATGATCGTGGGTGCTATCTGTGCCCCCGTAATAAGCGCATAGGCGGTCAAATAAATCCCGATTACTCAGGCCCCTACGTTTTTCAGAATGACTTCAGCGCGTTACTGCCCGAGACGCCTGAGGGTCGTAACGAGGACCACGAATTATTAGTGGCAGAGAGTGAGACGGGTATCTGTCGCGTCATCTGTTTTTCCCCGCGTCATGACCTGACCCTGCCTGAGATGCCAGTTACTGACATTTATGCAGTCGTAGATCTTTTAGCATCGCAATACGCCGAGCTCGGCGCTATTGAAGGCATTAATCATGTTCAAATTTTTGAGAACAAGGGCGAGATCATGGGCTGCAGCAACCCACACCCTCATGGGCAGATCTGGGCTCAAAAAACGATTCCCGATGAGCCAGCAAAAAAGTCGGTGCGGATGTCGGCACATTGGGAAAAAACAGGGCGGACCTTGCTTGGTGATTATCTCGAAGTGGAACTGGAGCGTGAATCACGTCTCGTTTGCGCCAATGAGAGTTTCGTAGTGCTGGTTCCTTTCTGGGCGGTATGGCCATTCGAAACCATGATTCTCTCTAGACGCCACGTGCGCCATTTAGGTGATATGACGCCATCAGAGCGCCGTGACCTCGCCGATATTATCAAGCTGCTGACCATACGTTATGACAATCTTTTCGAGTGCAGTTTTCCGTATTCGGCTGGCATGCACCAGTCGCCAACCGACGGGGCTGACCATGCAGAGTGGGATTGGCACATGCACTTTTACCCACCGTTGCTCCGCTCTGCCAAGGTGAAGAAGTTCATGGTCGGCTATGAAATGTTGGCGACGCCCCAGCGTGATATCACGCCTGAGGCGAGTGCTGCTCGCTTACGCGCCCTGTCAGAGACACATTACGCGCAGCGTGCTTAGTATCGCCACCTCATCTTCCGATATCTTGTTTAGTGGGACGCGGGAGAGCATCAAGGTTATGCTTATCGAGGTGCGATGACGCGAGCCTGCCCAGGCTCCAACGCCCAAAATCGCCGAGCATCGATACGATTGGCCTCGAGCGCGGCATTAAGGTCAATCAACGGCTGATCGAATGGCTCCCAGGTGAGTTGAAATACACCGAAATGCATTCCTAGGCTCTGCTCACTGTGAAGGTCAATATGGGCCTGAACTGCTTCTACAGGATTCAGGTGAATATCTTTCATGAACCAGCGAGGCTCGTACGCGCCAATTGGGAGGATGCTGAGCGCAAAGGAGCCAAAGCGTTCACCTTGCTCCTTAAAGTGTGGCGAATAGCCCGTGTCCCCAGCGAAGTAGATATTCCCCTCGCTTGTCTCAACCACAAAGGAACCCCACAGGGTTCGCATTTGATCGAAGACGCCGCGCGCCGATCGGTGCTGGCATTCAACAAAATGCACGGTCGCATTCTCGACGGACGTGCTGTCACTCCAGTCTAGTTCGATTGCGTGCTCGTAACCGAGTGAGCGGAGTAATGCCGCGTTACCAAGGCCTGACACGATGACGGGTTCTTCTTCTTGTTGTTGACGTAACTGTCTAAGTGTCTCCGTGTCAAGATGGTCATAGTGGTTATGGCTGATCAGTATGAGATCTATTTCTGGCAGTTCGCTTATTGCAATGCCTGGCGGTCGGATGCGTTTTGGACCAGCAAAAGTGACGGGGCTTGCCCTTTCTGACCAGATGGGATCGGTCAAAATGTTCAGCCCATCCACTTGGATAAGGATGGTCGCGTGATTGATGTAAGTGGCGCGAATGCCGTCCTCCACGCGGTCTGGAATCGCTGATGGCTCAGGATTGGGCAGTGACTCCGGCCACGCGGACTCATTCCAGAGGCTTTGCCAGAGAAACTGACTGATATTGCTCAGCCCTTTATCCGAACCATCCCGGTTATAAAATCGAGAGCCGTCCGAGTGGTTGCTGATCGGATAGGGTCTTTCGGTTATCAGACTACAAGCATACAGCAGTGATGCGGTGCGTAAGACGAGTGAGGCGCGGCCAATTTGTTGTCGATACATCTTCATTTTCATGGCCAATTTACGTCGGCTTGTAAAGAGGCGATCATTCAATATGAGCTGCTCTAAGTGCACCTCAACACGCTGGCAAGAGTGACACCGCATCATGTTTGAGCAGATCCGATCGCAATTCACGGCAATGTTTGGCGATGACAACGACCTTCAGGTCATTATGGCTCCTGGTCGTGTAAACCTCATCGGAGAATACACTGACTTTAACGAAGGTTTTGTTTTCCCTATGACTGTCGATCGCGGTGTTTACGTGGGTATTAGAGCGCGTGACGACCAGTGGGTTAGAGTGAAATCTGTTCGGTTTGGTGAGCTCATTAACTATCGGCTCGACGACGTTGAAAAACCGCAGCCCGGCCATTGGTCCTGCTACGTTCTTGGCGTTATAGAGGAATTAAGGTTACTGGGATTGGTTCCCCGCGGGTTCGATGCTGTTATCGACGGCAATTTAAATTTGGGTGCAGGGCTCAGTTCATCCGCGGCACTCGAGACAGCGACGGCATTGGCGCTTCAGTCCCTCTTCGGTTTTGACATGAGTCGCGTTGATATTGCGACCTTGTGTCAGCGTGTTGAGCACCGCTACGCCAACGTGATGTGCGGCATCATGGACCAGTTCGCGAGCGGTCTTGGCCGCTCAAATCATGCGCTATTGCTCGATTGTCGAACCCTGTCACACGTGAACATTCCGGCCCATCTGGATAAGCACCGTATTGTGATTATTTCGAGCGAGGTGAAACGCGAACTCGCATCCTCCGCATACAATGAGCGTCGCGCTCAGTGCGAGGAGGGCATCGCATTATTCAGGCAGTACGATCCCACGATAGCGTCCCTGAGAGATGTGACCCCCGACTTATTCGATGCCTACGGTGACCAGTTGTCTGAGGTAGTCTTTCGGCGCTGTCGTCACGTCATCACCGAAAACGCTCGTGTGCTCGATGCCTCGGCAGCGCTTGCAGCGGGCGAGCTCGTGCAATTTGGTCGATTGATGATGGCATCGCATAACTCGCTGCGAGACGACTTCGAGGTCAGCTGTGATGAACTCGATTATTTGGTCGACATTGCCAATGGCACCGAGGGTACTCTCGGGTCTCGTATGACCGGCGCAGGGTTTGGTGGCTGCACCGTGACACTTATTCAAATGGACGCCACAGAGACATTGAGGGCAAATTTGCTCCCTTATACGGATCGCTTTGGCCTCAATCCAGAGATGTTTGTTCTTCAGGGTAATCTTGAGGCGGGTCCGGTCAGTGGGTCGTGACTGACACTGTGAAAACCACCTTTAAATTTGCTGTATCTGGCCTACACTGTTGGAAACGCAATGCTACGTAGTGGGGTAGTCCTCCACTGAGCGAGCAAAACAATAATGAATACAACAAGTCGTGCGTTATTACTGGCGGTCCTTTTCTCTGCTTATTTCACTGCGTGTGGTGGCGGGGGAGGTTCCTCCTCTGCACCTCCTGCGGCAGTGGTCACGCCACCACCGCCCAGCTCCGGTGGCGGCTCATCAGGTGGCGAAGAGCCTGTCGAGCGTGGACCACTCGAGACAGACCTCGAGCTCAATCAGCGATTGATCTCGGCGGCGTCTACTGACACGAGCCAGCCGGGTTTTCAGCTCTTCGTGAGTCCTCACGTTAATCCCATCTTGGCATTGGGCTCTAATGTCTATGTAACAAACACGCCCAACGGTACAGTTGATGTACTCGATGCGGACACTCGAGTCGTGGTTCAACAAATTGTAGTTGGGAGTTCACTGAGTTCAATGGTTCCGCGCGTTGCGAGCGGTCCAATAGGACCATCATCGCTGACGTTGATACGGCCAGCCAGCAAGAGCCCTGGCGTGTGCAAGTGTTCCATAGAGTGCCCATCTACAAGGGCCGAACGTACACCGCCTGTTTCTCAGCGAGGAGTTCCCTGAATAAGCGGATTTACACCTATCTCGACCGTGGCGCTGATGAGTACCAGCTACTGGGCGCGACCCAGAAGTTCGCTTCTAACGTCACCACTGATTGGCAAGCGTTTTCCCAAACGTGGACGGTGGATAGGACCGATATCACCAGCCGAATCGCCTTCGATCTCGCCGAGACGCCGGGTACCGTGGAGCTTTTAGATATAACGCTGGTGGAGGGCGAGTCCTGTCTTTGAATGGCGGTTTACAGTGTTAGCTAACCGTTCTCCTAAGATTTATTTAGCGCCATGCCCTCACGGCCCAGGCCAAATATATGCCGCGCTCGCAACCGCAATCGAACTTCGCGCAATCAAAGAGAAGCGCTTCTAACAGCTTGACAACTTGGACAGATGTCTAGTTTTTGCATAGACAAAGCCTTAACAAAACGTCGATCGTTCCGGTCTGATTCACAACCTTTACGTACAACACCTACATTTCTATTAACGAACGGCGTAACGGAGTCATGTAATGCAGTCAGTAAAGTTAGGCCTGACGGCCCATTTGGTTACTCTAGGCCTGGTGTTGCCCGTCCTGTCTTCGTGTGGCGGTGGCGGAGGCGGCGGCTCTAACTCTAGTGGCTATTCATCGGGCAGTGGCGGATCATACGGTACTATCAACAACGCACCGAGATGGTCCGCGGACTCTGAAGCGGTCGAAGTAGCGGAAAATTCGACGGAAATTACCCTGTCCGCAACGGCTTCTGACGCCGATGGGGATACATTGACTTACAGTGTCGGAGGTGATGATGCGGGTAACTTTACGATTACCTCATCAGGCGTGCTTAGTTTCATCACGGCCCCCGATTTTGAGTCGCCGCAAGACGCAGATACGGACAATATTTACGAGCTTTTAATTGATGCATCTGATGGTTCTGCGACCGCCTCGCTAACTGTCAGTGTTAACGTTACCGATGTAGATGAGGGCAGTGGCTCTGGTGGTCCTGTAACGGGCGTCGTCGTTGCAGGGTCGTACCTCAGCGAGGCAGTGGTATTTCAGGATGTCAACGAGGACGGGGTTAAGAATGAGACGGAAGCGGGTGCAACAACTGATGCACAAGGTGCTTTCTCTTTTGTTGTGGAAGATTACATCGCTGGCAAGATTCTATCGGTGGGAGGCGTAGCGCCTGAATCCGGTACTTCATATGGCACGAATTACGTTTTGAACGGTGGCTTTGCTTCAGAAGAGTCATTGATTATTTCTCCTTTAGGCTCGCTGTTAGAGACCGCTAGGGATAGTAGCGATGAGGCAGTGGTAGAGATTCTTCAGGCCCTTCAGATTAGTGAGGGAGTCGCGATACGTGATCCTTTAGAAGCCCTAGGTGCAACGAGCGAGGGCGCGTCGGAAATAGCATTAAGCCATGCTCAGTTGTCAATAATTACTGCTTCGATTTCAGCAATAACAGGCTTGTCAACGAGCGACATCGAAGAAGCGATCGTAGTGCGTGCTCGGACCACGCCGACGCTGCTCTTGTTCTCTAGTGTGCAGCTGCTGGCTGACGTGGTCGGCGATTTGGATAGTGATTCTTTGAATGCTTATGCAACCGAAGTGACAGGTTCACTGGGACGTTTCTTGCAGCAGATGGTTGCCACTGATGCGATTATTTTATCCGAATTTAGTGACGTTGGTTTAAGAGTGGTCGTTGCTGATTTGGTAGCAATTTCAGCTGGTGATACCGAACTCGCTGAGGAATATCGAGAGAATGTCCTGGCACTAATACAAAGCAGTTCAGCGTTGACGGGGCTGGCGTCACAATTACCTAACTTCAATGAGTTTAGTTATCGTATAGATGAGGGTGCAGCAGGTGGTTATCAGTATACAATTGACGGCGCCGATGCGACGTCTAATGATATCGTCGTCTATGCTCGAATTGGCGATACCATTAGATTTGACAATGTAATCGCTCTAAGTACCCATCCGTTCAGGTTAGGTCGAGTTCGCGAATCATCCCCTCTGACTGAGGCCGAGGGGGTAGTTTTTGAAAGCAACCACCACGTCGCATTAGTGGTCAATGAGAATACTCCTTCGACGATTTATCCCTACTGCACACGCCACACGGGTATGTTTGATCGCGGCAGAATAGAGATTGTTGATTCGTTTGAGTCTTTGGATTTCCCGAGACCTGAACAAGGAGCTCTGCAAGTAAGGGGCGTTGTTGTGGGTGGTAAATATGACGGTGCAGCAGGGTATACATACGATATGTACCTGTCTCAAGAAGAAGCAGAGGCAGCGTCCGACCAGAATATCCATCAGCATCGAATGGAAGATATGCCGACGGTTCCATTTTTTATGCCTGATGGCCAGGGGTACCACGGTGCAGCTGAGCCATCCAGCCGCTTAGACTTCAAACCCATAAGCGTTCAAGAGTAGGCTGTCGAGCCATTATATTGCTGCGGATTGATTGGCCCAGCCGGGAAGCTCACAAAATGTATCGGCTGCTACTTTGACGCTGACCGCCGAGTTGGCATGCGCACCAACGCACCATGATGGCATGACCATCGAATACACCCCCGAGCCGCCCGCCTGCAAAATCAAGATTTGTTCCGGTTCCTGGAACGCCATGCGGTCTTGAGGGTCGGGTCCTGAAAACTGGCTGAACAGACGCTTGACGATGCTCGCCTCGACAAAGCTTCGCTGGTATAGCTCTTGGGCAATGTCCTCTCGTGTGAGTCCGGCCCCGTTTAAAATGGCACTGTGCTCTGGGTTCAATACGACGGTTGCACATCCGCCTGTCAGCGTGCCGTTGTTGCTGGGCGGGTTAGCTAAGCCCATGGCAAGGAGTTCCAGCAGCGATTTGTAGCTATCCGGGTCATCGCCGTCGCCGGCAAAGATAACTGAGTGTGGTGCCTCGGAGCCCAGAACCGTGACCACGCTATCGTCGGCATTGAACCCTCGGCTTACGTGCAGCGGTGTGAAAGGACTGGCCTCCTCATCTTCTGCTAAACAGAAGGTGAACTTTCCAGGATGACCCAGCAGCGCCATGTCGGAACTACCAGGTCGTGCCTTGCCAATATTGATCATGGTGAGCCGGAGTGCTCGACCAATGGTCGCGTTCGCGCGGTGGCCAGGACCCAGGGCGCCCGTACCTGACGCAATCGGTCCGCAGGTGTGTCTCGCGGGTCCATTGACAATGATTAAGGGTGCCGTGCAGTGCGTCGTTGCCTGCATTTCAGTGAGATCGAACTGGGGATCGATCACCGCTTTAACTGCGGCCACCACCACCGGCATATAGTCGGGTAGACACCCCGCCATGACCGCTGCAATCGCTACTTTCTCGACGGTTGCGATGCCGTGCCCCGGTCCCATGGTGCCCAATATCATGTCCGCTTCGAGACCTGATGCCAGAACCATGCGATTGACGCGCTCGGCTGTGGGGATGACGACGGGTAGGCCATCTGTGCAGCCGAGGCGATGGAGTTCTTCGAGTGCTGCCTCTTCGTCTCGCGCGGATAGGGTATTAGTCACTGCTTGCCTCGAGCGCGGCCACAATTTCTTGAGCTACTGAGTCCGCGACTGCGGTCATGTTTTCCGAGCCTGTCCCTGCTACCGGGTGAGGTAATTGAACTCTTGGCACATCTGACATGCCCAATGATTCAGCTACGAAATTGCCTTGAGCCCAGAACTCCTCAGTGACCAGTGCTACCGAGGGTATGCCAAGTTTGGCGAGGTTTATGCCGTCACGCACGGTGCCGGTAGTGCAGGAGCCTCAGTGCCCGTAGGCCGCGATAACACCCACGCAATCTCCACCAATCTCACCGAGTAGTTTCTCGGGCGCGGCGATGGTGGCGTTGCCCTTGTTGTAGGCCTTGAGGTTGATGCCGGGCCGAAGCCGGCCAATGGCCTTACCAACCTCATCGAGGAAAGGCACAGAGTCAGGGAATCCGTTGGCAAGCAAGCCGATGGTAGTGGCGTTGCCACCGTCAACCTTTACGGACAAATCGTACGGCGTATTTTCAATGCCGACGTCAGCGTCTGGGTTTAAAAACTCAATCATGGGCTATCCTCTTTAACCGTCACTGTTATCGCCAAGAACCCGTGTGACTGTCAAGAGCGGCGTTAGGTAATGAGGTTCGCTGGCGTTGGTTTTGGCCAGTACAATAGAGGCTCGAGATGAAGGATGACCTATGGAACGAATTGAACTAGCACAGGGGCTTTCGTTTAGCCGGCTTGTTTACGGTATGTGGCGGCTGACAGACGACAGCGATACGTCAGTGAAGCATGTCGACGCAAAAATTAATGCAGCGCTCGATCAGGGCATTACGACATTTGATCAGGCGGACATTTATGGTGGCTACGCCGCCGAAGCTGTCATGGGAGCGGCAATGAAGGCAAACCCTTCACTGCGTCAGCGAATAGAAATTGTCTCCAAGTGTGACATTGTCATCGATGCAGGCCGCCACTCCGGAGCGCGTGTTAAACACTACAACACGACAGCAGCGCACATTAATGCAAGTGTCGATGCCTCTCTTTCGGAAATGGGCATTGACGACATTGATGTGCTTCTTGTTCATCGGCCAGATCCGCTCATGGATCATTATGAGACAGGTGCGGCGCTCGATGCGCTGGTAGATGGGGGAAAGAGCCGCGCGGTTGGAGTGTCGAACTTCAGACCCTGGGACTGGAGCTTGCTCCAGTCGGCCATGCGCCATCCGCTCGTCACCAATCAGATCGAATTGAGCCTTAAACATATTTCGCCTTTCACCAATGGTGATCTTGCCTTCCATCAGCAGCACGGACACGTCGTCATGGCTTGGTCTCCCTTGGGTGGTGGCGATCTGATGACCGGTTCAAATGAGTTGACCCATCGCTTGGACAGCATTGCCAAACGATGTGGTGTCGATCGGGCCGCGGTAGCTACGGCATTTTTATTAGCTCACCCTGCTAAGATCACGCCTGTTCTAGGTACCAACAACCTCGAGCGAATCTCGGCGATCTCAGCAGCTGAAACCGTCGAGATTGACCGGCAGGACTGGTTCTCTCTTTACGAAGCCGCGCTTGGAAGTGAGGTACCCTGATCTAGGGGTGATGTCAGCAGTAAGTCGTGAGCTTCGCTGAAACTAGCGTTAGCAAATATGCGATAGATAGAGACCGCCGATAAAAACTGTCTAAACTGAAAGCAACCTCAAAAAAATAATGAGAGAGGTGAGAATGAGAATAAGACAAGTTGCTCTCGCAGCGTCCGACCTAGAGAAGACCGACGCGACATTGCGTCATTTACTGGGCTGTGATGAGTCCTACGCGGACCCAGAGATTATCTACTTCGGGCTAGACAATCGACTCTACACACTGGGTGACACCTTCCTAGAGGTTGTCAGCCCTGCGCAGCCCAATACTGCTGCCGGTCGTTTTCTTGATCGCCGCGGTGGCGACGGCGGCTACATGGTCATTGTGCAGATCGAGAACCTGGCCCAGGAGCAGGCCCGTTTGGTAGGTACTGCAATACGCACCGTGTTTGCCGATGACCGTGGGAACGCGAAAGCTATTCATCTGCACCCCAAGGATGTCCCTGGCGCGATCCCGTCACTCGATGAAATGACCCCTGCTGAGTCCTGGTTGTGGGCGGGTGATGGCTGGGAGCAGCGCGCGGGACGCTACGTTCGTGGCATCTTGGCCGTGGAAATAAGATCGCTTGATCCAAAAGCAAC
>Ga0163111_10000586_pt1 | contig 21924 bp, 9 predicted proteins | sample CRUFie1St18metaG_FD_109645 | JGI IMG/M metagenome (GOLD analysis project Ga0163111, IMG submission 109645) | Marine microbial communities from the Costa Rica Dome - CRUD Field 142mm St18 metaG | ecosystem: Environmental > Aquatic > Marine > Oceanic > Photic zone | place: Costa Rica: the Eastern... | reverse complement strand
GGACAATGCAGATACCAAATTGGGCATTAGCTATATCACAACTTGACATATTCTTTGAAGGGAGAATAAATATATAAACACATACAAATCACAAATCTGACACAGTTACTTGGACAGCCCCTCACACTAATGACACAGTTCTCAGGATAGGCTCTTATTTTACCACAATTGGGTATTTATTACCCCGTTATTCCTCTAACCTATACTCAAAAATTGAGAAACTAATTCCCTGTTAATTCCCTGATATTTTTTAAGTGCTAGTTAGTGCTATACCGCAGAACCTTTGGTTAACAAAGAACACAGCTATTGTAGTACAGGTAACTTGTGCTAAATTCCTAGTAAATTAGTAAAATTTCCCTGTATTTTTAGGGGTATCAGGGAATACAACAAACTGAGATGAGTTGGCATTTACGGCAATTTCCACCACCACTTTATTTTATTATCATTACTGTTTTCTTGAAGTTGCGTGTGTAGCCTACTGTGTGCGGGGTATGTGGGGCTGTAACATCTAAGATGATGCCTAATTAGGGCATTTTGGCTGTATTTTAGCAACCCTCTCAAAGTGATATTAACGGCGACCGCAAGAATTTTGGCTAATGGTTTCGACATAAGGATATAACGTATACAGACGTTTTTTATGTATTTACTGACAGTTGGATTAGGTACCTTTAAGTAAGTTTTTTAAACAAGATTCAAAGATTTTATAAAATCCTGAAATATACTATTAACGGTAGAGTAAACCTTATTACAAAAATTCAATGCATCAACATTGTAACCATCTAAGTTAAAGTTTATAATTATTTCTTTATTAGTTGAAATCCCCTTTGTAGGGATAACATTTTGTGTGAGTGGATTTACAGGTGCGCCAAAAATATTAACCCCCCAACTAAAACCATCTGTACTACTTGTAGCATCAAATAATACACTATTATAAAATTTTAGATCATATTCTTTACTCTGTATTACTTATGGAAAAGTAGCCAATAAAACCATGGTTAAATATATTAAAAGTTACCTAACGACTCATAATCATTAGTTACTCAGTCTTTTTGTTATTTTAAGTTTTAGCCAATATGGTAAAATACTTATTAATTTCAATATGTATGTAAAAGCCTTAGGAAAATGAATTTCAAAGCCTCTCTTTGTTAAACCTCTGGCTATAGATTTTGCCGCTTGCTGTGGCTCTATACGCATCGGCATTTTAAATTTGTTTTTATCTGTCATCCTTGTTCGCACAAAACCAGGATTAATTACTTTTATATCTAGCTCTGGATGCTCGGCGTATAGGCTTTGTGCAAAATTAATTACGCCCGCTTTAGTGGCACTATATGGCTGACCATTTGGCAGCCCAGTATAGCCAGCTACACTACCACATAATGCAATTTGCCCATAACTTTGCTGTTTTAACTTAGGTAATACTAAGCAGCTTGTATAAATCGCACCAAGTAAATTTATATCCATAATGTTTTTTACAAAATCTATATCCATGCCTGCAATTTTGGCTGGTTTATATATAGCAGCCATAAACACTAAACTATCTAGTTTATTAATTTTGCTTATAGCTTGTTTTAGTGCGTTTACATCCGATACATCAACAGGCAAAACCTGGTGTTTATTATCTAGCTGCTTATTTAGCGTATTTAACTGCACCTCATTGCGAGCAGATAAAATAAGATTCGCATCTTTTGAGTGTAACTCAATTGCTAATTCACGCCCTATACCGCTGCTTGCACCTACTACCCATATATATTTGTTAGCTATATCCATAACTATTGTTTTTGCATAAACAATGTTAGCTCTGCTACTGTAAAGCCAAATTTTTTAAGATAAGAGCGATTAATGATAATATTATCATTCATTTGCCACATCCAGTCATCAAACTTTAAGCGATATGTTTTATCTTTTACTGGTACATCCATATAATAAGCCCATTTTACTGCACTCCCCTGTTGAGCTCCAGTTGCTTTGCCTATTATATCTTCTGCAGAACCCTCATAAGTACCATCGGCAAGTTTAGTAATATGCCAGGTTCGATGTTGTTTTGAGCCGTCATAATAAGTAAACTCTTCTTCTAATATACCTTTGTTACCTTGCCATTTGCCTACCATATCCACATCAAAGCGACTAACAACTTTACCACTCCAATCTTGGATTAAACCATAACCCTTTATAGGCCCATTAAAAAACTGCTTAATATCAGCTTTGGGCTGAGTATCTTTATAGTAATCTAGTTTATTGCTCATGCAGCCTCCTAAAGTAAGTGTTACGCCAAGTAAAATGGCTAAAATTATGGTTGATATTTTATACATCTTTTTAATAAAATAATTGATACTAATTTTATAAAACACGGTACAATCGCATAAGCAAGGCTTAATGCATGCAATGCTTGTTGGCTGTTAGCCATTGCTGGGACAAAACCTTGATAATCTAACAACGGTAATACTATTGCGCTAGCCAAGGCTAATGATAGCTTAGACAGAAAAGTTAATATACTAAATAATGATGAGGCCTGATTTTGTAGTTTATACTTTATTATATCATCTGCCAAAATAGCAGGTGGTAAGCTTAAATCTGCACCAAATGCAATGCCAGATAAAATACATATAATTGCATATTGCCAAATATCACTAGCACTTAAAAAATAGGCCCAAATAAATACAAATGTTGCCAAGCTCATAGCTATTAACCAGCTTGTATATTTACCATATTTATTACTTAGATACTGCCATAAAGGCATACCTACGGCGCCACTAATAAAGTATAGTAATAAAAACAGGCCAGTGTAACTTTCTGCCCCTAGTAAATCGCGTATGTAAAATAATACTAATAAAGCTGGTATGCTAGATGCTAGCATACTAAAGCCATAAGCTAAAAATAAGTTACGGGTTTGTTTTGGTATATTTTTTAAACTAAATTTAAAATTATAGGTGCTATATGCGCCGCCAGAAAAGCACCATTTATAATGGCACACTAAACCAATAACAGCTAATACCGCAAGTACTATACTAACATATAAAAAAGCCTGATTTGGTGTGCTGGAGGTTTGTAATATGCTTGGTAATAATATCGCTAATAATAAACCTATTAGGCCAAACGCCTCTCTAAAGCTGGTAATTTTATTACTTTGAATTTTATTGCGCGCCCATAACCCACCCAAGCTATTTAGGTTTATACTAATTACACTAAATGAGGTGGTAGCAAGCAATATAAAAACACAAAACCAAACCAATTTATTTTGTATTAATGGCTGAAATAAAAAGCCAAAGCTAACAACTAAAATTATACTTGCGATTGTTATTATTATTTTGCGATGTTGTGCATGTTTATCACTTAAGCGCCCTATAATTGGATCTTGTAGAGCATCTAAAAAGCGTAAAAATAGTAGTGCAAAACCTATGCTGGCAAGTGAGATGTTATGATGAGTAGTAAAATAATCTGGCGCATGAACATATAAAGGCATGCCAGCAAATGCTAACGGCAAAGCTAGTACAGAGTATAAAACCAGTTGTTTTATACTTATCATAAACCTAGTAATCTTTTACGTATTTTAGGCTCACTGGTTTTGGGTGAAAGCCAAATATCAAAAAACCATTTGCTAAACTCTGTATCTGCAATAATACCAAGATTTTCTGCGCCGCTTTTATACTTGTCACATTCTAAGGGTATATACTCAAATTTAGCACCCCTGATGGGGTCATAATAACCAATAATTTGCTCATGTTTTACAATGTCTGGAAATATTCTAACCATTAAATCATGCCATTTTTGTAATTTTTCTTTATCGTTAAAACCTAGTTCTTTTATCTCTTCAATACTACGTTTAGCAATGTCAGCCCCATCTAAATCTGTTAAATATTTTAGCGCTAATATAAATGGTTTATCCGGTGAATAGTTACCATCTTTAGAGTATAGGCTTGCATCATAAACATCCCAAAATAGATATTCCATCCTTGCTTTACCTATAAGCTTATAGTTATTATCAAGATTGTGATAAGTAGTGCATGCGTTTGAATGCGTTAATGAAAGAAAAAATAATAATGGTAATAAAATTTTAAGCATGAGTAAGTTTATACTGCATTACTCCTGTTCTGTTTACAATGAAGCTGGCATAACAAGCTGATAAATAAAAACGCCAGATATTGATAAATTTACTATCAAAACCCATAGATTTAATTTGCGGCAGATTAACATCAAAATTTTTAAGCCAAGTTAGTAGTGTAGTGGCATAATCTTGGCCAAAACTATACTCACCATCTATTTTTAACCCGGCTTTATTAGCTGCGGACTTAAATTTATTAGGGCTAGGTAGCATCCCTCCAGGGAATATAAAGCTACGGATCATATCTCCCCCTTGTTGATAACTTTTAAAGTAGTTATCAGCAATGGTAATAGTTTGTATAACTGCTTTACCTTTATTAGCTAAAAGCTGTTTTATTTTATCAAAATATGTTGGCCAGTACTTTTCCCCTACTGCCTCAAACATCTCAATTGAGACTATGTTATCAAATTTACCATGTTGGATGCGATAGTCCTCTAAAATAATATTTGCCTTACTTCCAAGCTTATTTTTAGCATAGGTATATTGCTGCTGAGATAATGTTATACCTTTTATATTATAATCACCTTTTTGCATTGCTTGGTTAGCAAATCCACCCCAGCCACAGCCTATCTCTATTAAATTGCCGCTGCTGTTAATATTATCAATAATACGATTATATTTGTTTGTTTGAGCTTGGTTTAAAGTGTCCTTGTCTGATTTATATATGGCCGATGAGTATGTCATACTTTGATCTAGCCATAGCTTATAAAAATCGTTACCTAAATCATAATGGGCACTAATATTACGTTTGCTTCCTTTAAAACTATTACGAGTAAATAAATACGCAAAACGTAAAGCGAGACGACCAAAAATACTCCCATATAAATACCCATCTAATACTTGCTCATTTTGTAAGCCAACCAACATAAGGTTAGGCAAATTATCAGTATACCAATAGTTTTGGCCATAGGCCTCTGTTAATCCTACATCACCTTTTGCGGCAAACATTGTGATAGTGCGCCAATTAGTGATGTTAAAATCACCATGTGCGCCTGATTCAGAGCCCTTAAAACTATATATTTTACCATCAGGGGTAGTTACATCCATTGAGCCATATTTTAAATGCTCTAAAGTTTTTAAAAATTTCTTAGTTATAGATTTATTAATCATCACTTTTTTGTGTCACTTAAAACTATATCTCTTTGCTGTGGCTTTACAATGTATTTTACACCTTTTGTAAATAGTTTTAAAGCCTGCCAATGGATTAAAAACATTGTTTTAAATGTAATTAATGGGTATCGCCAAAATACTTTATTTAAAGCTTTAGGTGTTAAAGGTTGTAAATCACCAATAAGTGATGTTAAAAGCTGTTTATTTTGAGTTTTATCAAAATAATCTATCCAAATACCTAATTTTTGTTTTGTTATATTAAATCTAAATTTATAGCTACCCTCACGCTCTAAAAATGGCGATACGTGGAATAGCTTATCTGCCTCTAACCAATCACTTGAGTTAATATTGCTGCCATTATTGGGTAAGCATAAATATGTATGGCTTTCGCCAAATGTATTATTAACTTGGGTAATAACTGCTTTTAAATTTTGCTTACCATCAGTGCATAACCAAAAACTAACTGGATTAAACACATAACCAAATATACGTGGCATTGTAACAAGGGTAATATTAACTACATCTTGCACATTATTTTTATCTAAAATATCACTTGCCCAAGTTTGCAAACTACTACCATCTTTATTACCATGATCTTTATTGTAAAAGCTTAGTTTGGCAAATTTATCTACTACAATATTGGCTTTATCTAACTGTTTTAGAGGTAAAGCAAGGTAGTAAACACTATATGTAAATTGGTTTATTTTAGGTGCAAGGCGTTTATGTGTTACCTTGGCAGTAAGTATTTGCGGGGTTACTCCCATGGTATTGTTGCCCCAAGTTTTTTAGCTACGTGTACGCCACTTGCAAAACCATCCTCATGAAAACCAAATTTAACCCATGCACCAGCATACCATATTTTATCTATACCATTTATAGTATGTAATTTACTTTGAGCATTTATAGCAGCACTATCAAACACAGGGTGATGCAATATCCCCTCATTATGTATATTTTGTGGCTCACGCGCAGGGTTAAGGGTAACTATATAATTTTCAGTTGTACTTAAAGGTTGTAGTTTATTCATCCAGTAGCTTAAACTTACTTCGTCGTTAGTATCTAAAGCCTCCTGGCTTAAATATACCCAACTCGCCCAAGCGGCTTTTGCCTTTGGCATAAAGCTGGTATCGCTATGTAGTACCACCCTATTTGGTTGGTACTTTATAGCGCCTATTATTTTTTGTTCTGCCTTGGTTGGGTTACTGAGCATTTTTATAGCCTGATCACTATGGCAAGCAAAAATCACCTGATCATATTTTATTGTATTGTCCTGTTTATCGGTAATCTCAACTCCATTATTTACTCTTGTTACTTTGGTAACACCACAGTTTAGTTTAATTTTATCTGCAAAGCCGGCAGTAAGTAATTTTATGTACTCTTTACTACCGCCTTTAACTGTGTACCATTGCGGTTGATCATTAATTGTAAGCAAGCCGTGATTACTAAAAAAACGTATAAATGAGCTGACAGGAAACTCCAACATTTGCTTTAAGGGGGTACTCCAAATAGCCCCACCCATAGCTAATATAAAATAATTTTTAAACCACTCGCCCATTTTAAGATCTTTAAGGCATTGGCCAAGAGTGATACTTGGGTCAGCGTCTATATATTTTAAAGATTGCTTGTTAAACTTAAAAATATCTGCTGCCATTTTTATAAATTGTGGCTTTAACAAATTACGTTTTTGGGCAATTATACTTTTTAGACTATCTGTGCCATATTCTAACCAGTTATTTTTTATACTAGCCGCAAAGCTCATGTTACTTTTGGCAACTGGCACATTTAAATGGTTAAACAGGCCTGTAAGTAATGGGTAATTACGGTAATTAAAAACTATAAAACCTGTATCTATTGGTATGTTATTAGCAGTAATAGTGCGACTATGACCACCTATGTAATTATTTTGCTCATAAACAGTAATATTATGATTTTGGTTTAATAGATAGGCAGCACCCAAACCAGATATGCCACTACCAATAATAGCTATATTTAAACTCATAAAATTATTTTACTATAAAAAACGATAAAGTTTATACATTATACATGCAAGTTGTTTGGTTTAAATGATGGTTAATTTGCATTGTCAGCAACTTAAAAATATAGCCATTGAATCCTGCTCTCTCCACCAATTTGGTTTATTATAGATTTTTATGAACAGCCAAAGAGAATGATGCCTCAATCCAGTATTATAAAAGCTAATGAGAGAAACAATACTCAAGTAGTAAACGTTGTTTTGGATAAAACTACGTGCCACAAAAAGTTTGATAAATACGTTGCTCAGGCTTTGGTGGTTGATAAAACTCAGAGCCTATATGTTTATCATCATATGGATTTAAAAGAGCATTTAATAACTTCTCAAACCTTTTAAAATTGTTATTTTCTTCAGCGTTTATTAATGCTTCCTCAACATGATGATTACGTGGGATAATAACCGGGTTGTTATTACGCATTAGATTAAATGATTCTTCAATTTTTGAGCTGTTTTTTTGCAGCCTGCTTTGCCATGTATCCCACCATTCTTTAAATTTGTTTGTATTATATAATTTTCCTTCTGGTCGCTTGGTAGAAATAATTTCTCTAAATGTATTAGTGTAATCCATATGATTGGTTTGCATTAGTTTTAATAACTCACTAATAATCTGCTCATCTTCTTTTTCTTGGCCAAATAACCCCAACTTTTGTCGCATCATAGATAACCATCCTTTCTGGAATAGTACATTAAAAGACTGTATTATATCCCCAGCGACTCCAGCCGCTTGTTTTATGTTGTCATGCAATAAAGGTAATAATGCTTCAGATAATCGAGCCAAGTTCCACTTAGCAATATTTGGCTGGTTAGCATATGCATAACGCCCCGTATGATCAATAGAGCTAAAAACAACGTGCGGGTCATACGCATCCATAAAAGCACATGGGCCATAATCTATGGTCTCGCCACTTATAGCCATGTTATCAGTGTTCATTACACCATGTATAAAACCTACCCGTAACCAATTTATAATTAGGTCAATTTGCTTCTGCATAATTGCCTTAATAAAATCTACATAAGGTTGGTCAGATTGCTTAATATCAGGGTAATGGCGATTAATAGCATAATCTGCTAACTGCTTAAGGTCTGTAATATCTTGTTTTTGTGCAAAATACTCAAAAGTGCCAACACGTAAATGGCTTGCTGCTACCCTGGTAAGTATTGCACCTTGTAAAATAGTATCACGTAAAACCGGCTCTCCTGTAGCCACCACTGCAAGACTCCTTGTAGTAGGTATTTTAAGAGCATGCATTGCCTCACTAATTATGTACTCCCTAAGCATTGGGCCAAGTGCTGCTCTACCATCTCCTCTTCTACTATAAGGGGTTTTGCCTGATCCTTTTAGTTGAATATCCACACGTAAATTATTAGGAGTAATATGTTCGCCAATAAAATGTGCCCTACCATCACCTAATATTGTAAAATTGCCAAACTGATGTCCAGCATATGCTTGTGCTATAGGGTCGGCTCCAGCTGGTATAATATTTCCAGAACAAATCTTTGCAAGATTATTTTGATCGATTTTGTTACAAAGCAAACCTAACTCATCTGCTAAATGCTTATTAAAAATAACAATCTCTGGATTACTAACAGGTGTAGGATGAACTTTAGTAAAACAGTGGCTTGGTAAATTTAAGTAACTATTATCAAAGTTCCACCCCAGTATTTTTAAACTAGTATTATTACTCATACGTTACCTTTATTAAACTTACTCTAAAGCAAGTTTCTTGATAACTATTTATTAGCAGTGAGTGTAAATTGTTTTTACTTGATATAGATTTTTATTAACGTATCCACTGTGCACCGGACTTTTTATAATCAACACCATTATCTTTATCTGCTGATATCGCTGATGTAATAGCTCCTATTAAACTCTGGCAAAGAGCCTTCTTTTCTTCTACATCACACTGAACCTCAGAAAACTGAATTTTATAAAAACCTTTACCTATAGGCTGAGCACCATAAAACACCAAATTGCTGCTCCGCATTACAGCCAACCCTTTACCTTTATAATCTAAAAATCTTTTATCCTGACCAGATTCAATACCACTAATCAAATTACCTATGTATATAAAGAGAAGGTAACTAAACGTAGAAAAGCTAGTAATGATGAGGAGAAGATATTTAGCACCTTTTTAAATAATCACTATGCACCATGGGTAAAATCTAATCGTAGAAGTTCGCGTGATATGCTTATCAAGCTAAATAAATATTTTACTGATTTTTATAACAAGCCTTATCTAATAGAGATATAAAACCACAAACTTGTCACAAAACTGCAACCCTAGGTTAAATAATGGTTAAGTTTTAAGAGTTAAAATTAACTGTTATGCTAAAAAGAGTAACAGCATTTATAATATTTCTTTTGATCGTGGTATTGCCTGCACAAGTGTTTGCAGTAGCTAATATTACAACATCAAGCCAGCAAAATTTTGCCGATGGCAGCCGTAACTATATGGATTTAGGCTGCGTGTGGGATGGCAGCACTGATATATCTTTAAGCGGCGGTGGTGACCAAATGATCGCTAGCTTTAATAATACTGCCTCAGGCGCTAATAATAATCGTGCTTTTGATGTGGCCCCAGTAATAACATTACCTACAGGTTTTTTATTTGGTACGGCTAACCCACCAACTGTTAATGTAACCGGCACAAGCTCTATTACCAGCGCTGCTTGCATAGCGCCTAACACAGTTAATTTTACTCCTGCTTTACCAGCTAGTGCGATTACCTTTAGCCTTGATGGCGGTAATTATAATTTAGACCCAGGCTGCCAGCTAGATGTAATTTATGAAGTAATTGCAGGCCCAACAACTTTAGCTGGCTCACATATTATTGAAACCGAGTTTATATATAATACTACAAATGGTGGCAGTGTTGTTGGTAACCCGCCAGTTGTTGATCATCAGCTAGATGTAAACCAAGGCCAAACCTTAGTTACCAAAACACCAGACGTAAGTAAAGCAGCAGTGGGCGATAATATTAATTGGACAGTAGAAATTACCAATACAGGTACAGGTGGTTTATGTGCAGTACAATTTATTGATACACCAAGCGCAGTAAGTATAAGTTCTATTACACCCGCAGATAATACCCCATATTTAGCACCAGGGGCTACATTTACTGCTATAGTAACAGGTGCAGTAGCAGGCTGCGAAAGCATAGGTAATAATGTATCGGTGAACCATAAATTAGTTACTGATGATAGTAGTGCAGACTCTACCATTGTACTAGATTTACTAACCCCATTAATTGAGTTTGACCCGCCATTGCCAGATTTTAACGCAATAGATTTTGATGGTAGCGAAACCATAACCACAACAATACGTAATGTGGGCAGGGGAGATTCTGTTAATTTACGTATTTTAGCGGGTATAAATGGTAATGTGGCTGTTGATGCATCTACCTTAAGTAGTGATTGGACATTTGATGGCACCTACTTTAACTATGTAGGTGGTACAACTACAGCAACTACTTTAGATAATAACGCTACAAGTACGTTAACCTTTGATATAGTACCACGCAATGTTTGTGGCCCAGCAGTAGATAATGGTGATGATATACCAGGTGGCGTACTAACATTAATATCCGATTATCAGGATGCTTGTACTAACCCTTATAATATACCTGTAGACTTAGCTGCAGTAGATGAAATTACAAATTACCCACGTGCAAGTATTTTAAAATCTAGCGATACAGATGGCCGCTTAGATGTGGGTGGTAGCTCTAGCTACAATGTTGAAATAGCATTATTTAACTCTGCTAGTTTAGATGCTAACCCAATAATAATAACTGATGTAATACCAGCAGGTATTGTTAGTGTCGCTACTCCGCTTACGCCAGCTATTGGTAGTGCAGTGTGTAGTGGTGGATGTACAGCAGGTGATACTATAACCTGGACGATACCATCAAGCGATTTTTCTGATGGTACTCATACGCTAAATATACCATTTAGTATTACAGCTGATCAATGCGATGCAGGTATGCTAATAAATAACGTTGCCCAGTACCCCAGCCCAGTTACCTATACAATTAATAACCAGGGTAGTGCTCCGGCCAATTGTATTTTAAATGATGCTGGTTTTGATAGAATTATCATCACCAATAACCCAGATGGTGGCGGTAGTGCTGACATCAACTTTAATGTAAACGGTGCTGGTAGCGGCACATTTGAGGCAGGTATTAATGATGGTGCAACAGCCGAGTTTCCTGGTGCTAACTTAGTGCGTGATATTGGAGAGGGTGAGTTTATACCATTCCAAGCTGATTATGAGTTTGATGGTGGCTTTACTGGTACATGGTTAGGTAGTAATTATACAGATGATTTTGGTAGCCGTACCACGCAAGAGCTAGTAGCAAATACACTAATAGTAAGCGCTGATAATGGCACTACTACAATTACTAATATACCAGTACCTGCGGGCTCAATAAATAGTACAGTAGGTAGCTTAGATTTTGATTTAGATTTTTTAATCAATAACGGCCATATACCAGATGCAACAATGGCTGGTTATACACTTAACGTTAACTACCAAACTACAATTGCACGTGCTGATATCGGCCAAGAAGCAGTACAGTTATCTACTTTAACCATACCACCAAGTAGTGGCAGTAGTAGCGGTTGCTCAACAACTGATAATTACACATTTACCCAAGGTGCATACGTAACAGTAACACGTGCATCAGCAGATATAGCTATAAATATCCCTGATGTAGTAGCAGTATGTGAGCCATTTACTGCTAATATAACAGTAAACCCAACTGCATTTTTTGAGTTTGGTGGGGTAGTTAATGATCCATCCAATATATTAGTAGAGCTGCAAGAATCAGGCAGTGGATATGTAAGCTATGGCGCAACACCTTATAGTTATGGTGGTGATTTTAATACTAGCGATATAAACCAAACAACTACAACCAACCCATTTTTTGAGTATAATGCTACCACCACTCCATTAGTACAACCAGGTAATGAGCTAGCTAACCAAAGCACAATAGCAGCAACCCTGATACTAGATGCAGGGTATACAAGTGGGCTACCAACCATTGGTACTATTTTAACTTATGATGATAATCAAGCCCAACTAGGTGGTGATGGTGCTACACAACTATTTAGTGATAGTTTTAGCGATACTCCAATATTAGTAACCCAAGCAGATTTAGCTGTTACTGTATCTCCGCAAAGTTTTGTAGTAAGTGAAAACACAGTAGAATACACAATATATGTAACTAACACAGGCCCTAGCGCAGCAACAGAGGCAATATTAGAAAACGTATTACCAACAGGCATATTTTTAGATGTAGCCGCAACAGATGCCGCTAACACAACAGCGGCAAATGGTACAAATTTACGCCCTGCAGGTGGGGTAAATTACTCTACCCCTACAGCTACCTGGCAAATTGGTGAGGCTAGCGTAGTACCAGGCAACCCTGCGCCAGCATTATTACCAGGTAAAACTGTACAAATAGAGGTACGCGGTACTATTGATCCTAACCGTGGGTGCTCACCTATTACAGATGGTACAGTAAATGCACGCTGGGGCTGTAACAGCAAAACCCAAACTACAAGTGCTACTACTAATCCGGAGTTGATATTCTCACCTGGTAGTATGCTAGTTCAGCACATTAGTGATGAAAGTGAGTGTGACCTATGTAATGATGGATTTGTAACCCTGTTAGTAAGCAACACAGGTATCGCCAATTTATTTAACGTAACAATTGACGAGGACTTACGCACCGCCACAAGTGGGTTATCTTTTGTAACGCCAGATGCTGAGCTACAATATTGTGTAGGCTCTACCACTGCAGCGGGCTGTACATGGATAGATGCCCCAACTGACCCAACATTTAATACAAACGGTACTGTAACAATTAACGATACACATATACCACAACTAGCAGAGTTAGTACCACAGCCCGATGCTACAACTACAGAGTTTAGCCAAGTATTTATCCGCTTTAAGGTAACAGCAGGTGAGAATGCAGTATTAAATAACGATACCACAATTGAGGCCAATGCAAGCTCCATAATTGCATGTGGTGATGCAGTAACTGCTGCCCCATCAGTAACAGAATATAAAGTAAACCAACCTATTTTAGTTGTTAATAAAACCGGCCGTAATCAAACCAACAACCCAACAGGTAATTTTGGCAACACAGTATTTGGCGGTGTGGGCGATACAGTACGTTGGCAAGTAACAGTTACCAATAATGGTGATGATGGTGCACAGCATGTAAGGTTAGAGGATATACTACCAGGTAGTGGTGGTACAATTACTGGCATAACCGGCCCAAGCGGTAGTTATACTGTGCCAGCAACTGATACTTTTACTATTGATGATATACCAATCAACACCACCCATACTTATGAGATAGATGTAACTTTAGGCAGCACTTGTGTAAACGCAGCTAACACTGCATACGCAACGCATGGCTGTAGTAGCAACGGGGCAGAGGTAAATAGTAACTTAGTACCATCTGGCCACCCACAATATGATGCTAGCCGTGATACGGCAAACCTACGTATGACAAGCCAAAACAGCACTGGCAATAATATGAGCCAAAGCTTTACCCCATTAGGTGGCGGGCGTACGCAGGTTACCTTAACGTCTGATTATCGCGGTGGCCCAGTAACGATAGATTACGTAAATTATAACCTGCCAGATGTATCACCTTATGATTATGTAATTGAGGCAGGCACTGCCAGCTACACATTAAATGGCGGCGCAAGCACAAGCCTAACCCCAATCTTAAGCACAGCTATACCAGGTGATACCAATAATTATCTGTTTGGCCTAAGCGGTACAGGGCTAGAACATCAAGATGATTTAGTAATTACATTTATTGTAACAACCACCGGGTACGAGGACACAACATTTGACGAGTTTACTAACCCAGAAACAGATGCTAATAGTTTTGATCCAGCCCTACCAGATAGCGGCAATGCCTTTTTTGAGATATCAGTAGATGATACTTGTGGTAATAACAATCAATACAACAACACTACTAATTTTGATCCACAAACCCCAGACATTGACATAAGCGTTAACCCTTTAAATCAGGTGGTTACAGCGGGTACATCTTATAGCTTTACCTACACGTTAGATAATGTAGGCGATACTGATTCAATAGCGGATTTACTAAACTTTACCTTAACAGCAGGCAGCGGGTGGAACGTAACAGCACTAACAGCGGGCGGCAGTGCGTGTACAAGTTTAAGCCAATGTGATGCAACTGATATAGGCACTATAACAACTGGTACTGTACCTATTGTGGTCACTGCTACTGCTACAACAAGTGGCCCACTAACATTATTAGGCCAGGTAACGGGTGAGATAACAAATACAGGCGGTGAGCTATATGCTATAGACCAAGCCCGCCCACGTGTAGTTGGTTTTAACAATACTAAAACCATCGTAAGCACTAGCGAGGCCTACACAACAGGCGGCACACCAGAGCAAGTAACAATAGGTGAGCAGATAACCTACAAACTAACAGCGGAGTGGTTTGGCCTAGATGCAGGCGAAACGGTAGAAAACATAGTATTAACCGATGCCCTACCAGCAGGCTTAGGCTATGTAAGCCATAGTACTACAGGTGGACATAATGTAACTATTAATGGTAGTAGTACATTCCCTACTCCGACTAACTCTGGTGATTTAGTATTTAATATTAACAATCTATCAGCAGGCGTGTTTGAGGTAGACGTTGTAGCCCAAGTGCTAAACATACCAAGCAACATTACTAATGGCAGTGCACCACAAGTTTTAACTAATGATTTTGATGCCAGTTTTGATTTATTTGGTGAAACCTTTGATAGCACGCTAGACCCTGATTTACAAAAACAGCAAAGCGTGCAAGTTATCCACCCTGAGCTTACCTTTGTTAAAGATGTAACTAACGTAGCCGATGGCACCTACGCACAAGTAGCAAATGGTGATGCAGGCGATACTTTCAGGTACCGCATAACCGTAACTAATGATGGCGATGCCCCAATGTTTGATATTGTAGTTAATGATGCCATGCAGCAAAATATACAAACAGTTACTGGTGGCACATTAGGTGTGGATCAAAACCTAGATGGCACTATTGATTTTGCAGGTGGTGTGCTAACTACTGGCCCGCCTGATAGTTTAGTATTTAACGAGAGCAATCCAACCATCCCAACTGCGCCAGCACCCGCGCGTAGCCTTGCACAGCTAGATGCAGGCCAAACTATCCATATTTATTACGATGCCGTTGCCGGCATAGGTGCAAACCCCAACCAAATGTTATTTAACGATGCGGACATAACCGCAAGCTCCCTAAGTGATAGCGCCAATGGCACAAATGGCACCGATGAGGAGCTAACCCTAACCGATGATGACAACGCCGAAGTTAGCATTAACGGCGTAACATCTACTAAAACAATTACTAACACATCCGATGCCAATACAGGCGCAAGCGGTGCCAACCAGCTACTAGCAATAGGTGAGCAAGTAGAGTTTACCCTTACTTTTGAGTTACCAGAGGGCACAGTGCCAGATTACGTAGTTAACGATATACTACCAAGTAACTTACAGTTTATTGCCACGCAAAGCATCACGCTAGGTGCTGCCATTACAGGCACAACCCCGCCATTAGCACCAGCTATTAACCCAGTTGCAGGTGGTAACCAATTAGTATGGGATTTCAATACCCTAGTAACTAGCGGTGCGGATCGCATTATTACCATAGTTTATGTTGCTCAAGTTATAAATAATGCCACTAATAATAATGGTGATATCTTTAGCAATAGCGCCACATTTAATACTAATTTTGCAGGCAACCCAGGCAACTTTAGCGTACCAGTAACTACCGATATGGTAATAGGTGAGGCAGTAGTTACCACAACTAAATCTATCACCCCGCCAGCAACTATAAATGCGGGTGATACTTTAACCTACACAATTAACGTAACTAATAGCGGTACTGCCCCAGCTTATAATGTAAACATCGTAGATACAATGCCAGCAGGCCTTACATTTGTAAATGCTGCGCCAACTTATAACACTGTACCGGCTACAGGTACGCCAGCAGCAAACCCAGATTTTACAGCAACTACGCTAACTTTAGGCCGTAACCAAACTGTTCCGCAAAATATTGATTTATTACCAAGTGAAACCATAGAGTTTACTTACACAGTAACAGTAGATGATACAGTACAACCAAACCAGAGCTTACAAAATGATGTAGCTACAGATTGGCAAAGCCTTAACGATAGCACTACATTAGCAGGTAATGGCAATGGCGCCCGTGATGGCAGCGATGGCACCGCAGGATTAAATGATAACTACAGCGATGATAATGCAAGCATAACTATCTCTAACGATTACAGCATTACAAAAGCTGAAACCAGTACAGGTAGCATAGGTGGCTCATACCGTGTGGGTGATATTGTGGAGTACACAATTACAGTTAATCTACAAGAGGGCACAACCGATAGCGTAGTAGTAAGCGATACATTACCAGCAGGTATGGAGTTTGTAACGGCAACTATTACCCCTGCAAGTGGTGGTGCTAACTTTACTTATACTTTAGCTACAACCCCAGCAGCAGGCGATACGAATTTAAGTTGGGATTTTGCTACAGTAGTAAACGCAGGCGATACAGATGCAACTAATGATGCAATAACCATTGTGTATGAGGCAGTAATTACTAATGATGCCATCTACCCAACCCCACCAGCAGCAGGTTACGATAGCATAGATAGAACAAACAGCGCCGAGTTAAATTATGAGGATGAAAGCGGCACAGGCTTTACTGAGGAAACCTCAACCGACCCTACCATAAATGTAGCACAGCCTAACTTAAGCATTGCCAAAGCAGTTATTGGCACCCAAACTGAGTTTGTAGCAGGTGATACTGTAGATTTTGAAATTACCGTTACTAATAATGGTACCGCCCCAGCTTATGGCATAGCAATTACTGATAGCCTACCAGAGGGCATAAATGATGATGCGCCAAGCTTAGTATCTGCTCTTATTAATGGTGGTGCACCAAGTACCCCTCCTGTACAAATTAATAATGCTGGTACTCCGCGCACAGCCCAGTGGAACTTTGCTAGCACAGTAGCCTTACCAGCAGGGCAAAACTTAATATTACGTTATACAGTAACGCTAGATAACGATGTAACGGCAAACCAAACCATTACCAATAGTGCTGAGATTGATAGCTATTTATCTATCCCTACTGGTACAGAGCAACGCACTTACCCAGGCGTTGGCCCAGCAACTGCTGATATAACCACCCCAGGCGCTGGTGATATACAAAAAATAGTAAACAACACCCAGGCCAATGTGGGTGATACTATAACCTACACAATAACAGTGCCACAAACAGCAGTAGGTGTGCAGCTAACTAATTTAACAGTTACAGATGCAGCTCCAACAGGCACAATATTTGATTTAGGCAGTATTAATGTAACATCTGGCCACACACTAAATACTACTGGTAGTACAACTAGCAATTTAACTGGCGTAGTAACAAGCCTACCACCTAATGAGCAATTAGTATTTACTATAGATGCTATCGTACAAAACGTGGCCACCAACGTTACAGGCGTAGATCTAAACAACACAGCCAGCTTTACATATGATGAAAACCCAAATCCGACGATAGACTCTACCCCTGTAACTACCACAGTTACAGAGCCACAGCTAGCCATAACAAAAGCCTATACAACCCATACCCCAGCAGGTGATATAGAGATGGGTACAGATATAACCTACAGCTTTACCATAACTAATAATGGCGATGGCACAGCTTATGATTTAAGCATAGTAGATAGCGCTTATGAGTGGCTACAAAACCCTGTATTAAGCAACGCCCCAGCAGGCCTAATGCTTAACGCTACCCCAGTACAAAACGCTGATAGGCTGGAGTATACTCTAACCTATAACGATGCTGCAGGCCTAGCCCCAACAGCTAATATAACTTTTGATATAACTTTTACCTTAACAGATGCTCCTGGCAACCCTATTACAAGTTACTTTACATTGCCTAACGATGTGAGTGTTGATTGGACATCGCAAGCAGGTGCAAACCCTAACGAGCGCAATGGTGATGATGGCACAGGTGGCCTTAATGATTACACAGATGATGCAATAACTGTAAACGTAACCACAGGCGGTGTTACCCTAACTAAAGAGCTGGTAGATCCTACTGTTACCGAATATACAGTAGGTGACGTAATTGATTATAAAATTACCTTTACTGGTATTAAATCTACCTTCACTAACTTACGCCTTATAGATAACCTGCCTACAGGTGGCACTATGGAATATGTAGCCACAGCTACCTTTACTGGCACAAATATCCAGCCCATAGGTGGTGGTGCATTAGCATTTACCAGCAGTCCAGCAGATGGTGATACTGGTAATTTAGAGTTTAATTTTGGTGATGTAGAATATGCCAACCTTAACGGCAATGCGGATGACCCAATGATAGAGCTATTTGTACAAGCCCGTATTATAGATATACCAGCTAACACAAGTGGCGTAATGCTAGAAAACGGCGCCACCACAAATAGTGATGTACCAAACTTTAGCATACCAGCACTAGTAAATGTGGAGATAGATGTAATAGAGCCAAACCTAGTATTAGCGCTAGATGGCCCAGCAACTATGGCACCAGGTGCGCCAGATACATTTACCGCACGTGTAAATCATAGTGGTACTAGCACAAGTGTAGCGCATCAGCCACAATTACAAGTGCAATTACCAACAGCAGCTGGTTTGGGTATGGATGATAATGATCCGCTGACTTTAACCAATACTCCAACTGTTACAATACAGGGCGGTGCACGTGGTACTATAACGCTAGTAGATGGCGTGGATTACACAGCTGCTTATGTAGGTGGCTTGCTAGAGTTTACATTACTAACAACCCAAAGCCGTATTGAGCTGGATGAGGAGCTAGTAATTACCTTTGATGCCCAGTTAGATAACAATGTACCAGATGCAGCAATAATCCACCCGCCATATGGTACGGTTACTAATTATTATAGTATTGATAATTCAGTTGGTTTAGGCGGCGGTATCCCAGCGCCTGAAGTACGCAGCTATGCAACTACATTAGGTACTGGCACAGCTACTACTGATCCACTAACTGATCCAACTACAGCAGTGGGCGCATTAGGTGATGATGAAACAGATAACCATCCAGTAATAGTAGAGGCCCCAACCTTAGTATTACGTAAAATCGCTAACCCTATAACCCCACCAGCAGTAGCACCTGGCACAGTTATAACATATACCATAGAGGTGGAGAACAATGGCTCAATTGATGCTACTAACGTTACATTATTTGATGAACTACCAGCATACTTTGAGCCATCAACCCTTACTATTACAGGCACTAACCCTGCCACATTAGCTGGAGTACCAACTGTAACAGTAGATGGCACAGGTGGTGCAAATAGTACAGGCAGTATTAGCATTACTGGTTTAACAGTAACAACAGCTAACGATAATACTGACCCTCTAACCATAACTTATACAGCTACATTGGCAGGTTCCATCCCTAATGGTAGTGTGCTTACTAATAATGTTACACTAACCCAATCAGGTTATGATGATCAAACCGCTGATGCAGATGTTGAGATAGAATCTGCGCCAGTATTAGAGATTGAGAAAGCTTCAGTAGAAGTAATAGATGGCAACACCCCGCTAGAAAGCGGCGATACGCTAGAGTACACAATACTAGTACGCAATACAGGTAATGAGGATATGGTAAATGCCATACTTACCGATACCGTACCAGGTGGTACTACTTATGTAGCAGATAGTACAACCCTAAACGGCATGCCAGTAGGCACACCAGATGGCGGCACACTAACACTAGCAGCAGGTTTAGCTATAAATACAGCGGGTGATGCAAGCGGTGAGCTAGTAGTAGGCAGCGCCGATGCGATAGTAACCTTTAGGGTAACGATTGATGCCGGCCTAGCAGATGGCACAACAGTAACCAACATAGCCAACGCCCAAGGTGATAGAATAAGTGACCCAGGCGGCACGCCAATAACAGGCGATGATAGCACCACCGATGTAATAGGTGATGCAGGCGCCATAGGTGCAACCAAAACCGTGGCTGATTTAAACGGCGGATTGCTACTATCGGGTGAAAATATCCGCTACACAATAACCATCAACAATTTTGGTACGCAGGATTTAACCAATGTAGTATTTACTGACCCAATACCAGCTAACACAACTTATATACCAGCTAGTATTACATATAATAGCGCCACACAAACAGATGGTGCCGATACTGATTTTGCTGAGTTTGATGGCAGCAATGTAATAGCCAATATAGGCACATTACAACCAGGTGATAGCGTTACAATAGAGTTTGATGCACAAATAGGCACAGTGGCCGATGGTACAGTAATCACCAATCAAGGTACCGTTAGTAGCACTGAGCTACCGGATGAGCCAACAGATTTTGATGGCAGCGATGGTAATGGTGACCAACCAACTGACATAATAGTAGGGGCGGAGGCCCATTTAAGGGTTAGCAAAAATGTGGCTGATATAAACGGTGGTAGCCTAAATATTGGCGATACGCTTGAGTACACAATTATAGTAAATAACGTAGGTGCGGCTAATGCAGATAACGTAATTATCAGCGATGCAGGCGCTAATTATACCACATTTGTAGCAGGCTCAACCACTATTGGTGGGTTGCCAAGTGCAGTAACAGTACCATTTTCTAACGTAAATATTGGTACCATCCCACCTAGTGGCAGCATAACAATTAAATACCGTGTAACGGTAGATGCCACAGCCACAAACGGCACAGTAATAGTTAACCAAGCAACCTTTGGCTTTGATGGCAGCAATTGCATAACTAACGGCGGCAGCACAAATTGTGTATCAGACGCTAATGGTGGTGATGGTAGTGAAAGCGGTAATGACGGCGCCGACCCAAATGATGACGACCCAACCCGCATACAAGTAGGTGGCACAGCAGGTGTTGCAGCCCTAAGCGGTACGGTATGGAAGGACTTAGACCATGACAGAACAATATCTGGCACTGATACGTTTGAAACAGGCTGGACAGTACAATTACTAAATGGCGGCACGCCAGTAGCAAACACAGTAACTGATGCAAGCGGCAACTATAGCTTTACAGGCCTGCAACCTGGCCCTGGGTACCAAGTAGAGTTTTACCCGCCAGGTAGCAGCGTAATGTGGGGTTTCCCTATCTCTGGCGATGGTAATGCAGGTAATACAGATGGCATACCAGATGGTACAATTAACGGCCCATTTATTGATAATTTAACCCTATTACCAGGCCTAACAGCTATTGAGCAAAGCCTACCAATAGACCCAAGCGGTGTGGTATATAACTCAATAACTCGCCAACCTGTACCAGGTGCAGTAGTTAATGTGGTAGATGCAAGCGGTACGCAGCTAGGTACTAATTGTATAGTTGCCAGCCAGCAAGGGCAAATTACACAAGCGGATGGCTTCTACCAGTTTGATCTATTACCAGGCTGCCCATTATTAGGCGCTGAGATATTTATAGAGGTAACACCTCCACTAGGCTATTTACCAATATATCCATCACAAATTATACCTAACCAAACTGGGCCATACGTGCCAGCAGCAAGCCCAGGTGCGGTAGAGCAAATTGTTACAACTAACGACAACCCGCAGCAAGGCCAGGAT
>Ga0163111_10000585_pt1 | contig 21927 bp, 28 predicted proteins | sample CRUFie1St18metaG_FD_109645 | JGI IMG/M metagenome (GOLD analysis project Ga0163111, IMG submission 109645) | Marine microbial communities from the Costa Rica Dome - CRUD Field 142mm St18 metaG | ecosystem: Environmental > Aquatic > Marine > Oceanic > Photic zone | place: Costa Rica: the Eastern... | reverse complement strand
TCAACAGGACTTATGATATCAATATCACCTACCGAGAACCCACTATCCATTCGATGTAGCCAGCCACTAAAATTACCAGCGGGTTGGCCCGCAGCTGCTTGGCTCGAAGTTATAATATATCCACTTGAAACTATTTGGTTGAAACCCTCAGTTATGATACTGGCCCCTGTGTTTGTATAAGTCGGGTTGGTTACGATGTCGAATTTCCAGTTGCTCCCACTGCCCTTTTGGTCAGGAGGATATGTACTTTCTAAAGTGAAGTATGGATTATTACTACTAACTTCGGTTGCTGTTACTTGTATTCCAGCAGTGTTTCCTTTGTGTTTTATGTGAAGTGCGGAACCAGGATTAGCAATCCCAAGTCCTAAACGACCAGTGCTCGCTTCGTGTACAAGTGAGTTAGACACAGTATGAGGTCCATTGGCTACCGATGCAAGACATTCAGCCCTAAAGTCATGGTCAACTTTAGCATCATTGACTACGGTTTCTGACCCATAAACTGTAAAAAGCTTGTCGGCACTAGTTGATGGGGCAACAGCACCTTGAACATCCATTATCTCAACATTGGCTGCGTTTAGCCGTGTGCTAGCTACGAATAGAGCTGGTGCGGTTACAAGTGGTGAACCGCCTGAAGTATCAGTATGATTGATGACAACAGGGGTTTGTGAGCCTTCTTCGCTAGTAACTAATAACGAACCACTACCCGAAGAATGTGGGGTCGCAATAGTAACAGCACCACTTGTGGCGTTTATTGTCCTACCTGCACCAGCGCCCCCTTGGTCATAGGCGAGGTCCAGTGTATTACTACCACCGCCGCCACCGCCGCCACCGCCTTGACCCCCTTCAAGGAGCAGTAACAGGTGTTGGGTCCCACTTTTTATGATTTGAACGCCAGCAGTACCTTGTTTGCCTATCATGTCAACTATCGGTTGAGGCTGAGATAATACTTGACCTCCCGTCGCATTACCAATATGAGTGGTAAAACCTAATTTCACAAAAGCCCCAGTTCCATCAGTACCAGTACCAGTTACTTGGTGGTCGGTGTTATAATCTGCCACGCTGCACCCGCTGATAGTAGCTGTATCACCCGTTTGAAAGCCAGGGTCGGTGTTACCAGTACACCTAAAGACAGTTATGCCACTTACCTGCTCAATTGTAGTAACACCTATTGTAATCCTAATAAAAGAAGGTGCGGAAGAAGCGCCTGGCAATATTAATCACCTCAAACTGCAATCCAAAACACTACGCAGTCAGACGATACACAGTCAAGGTAAATTTTAGACAAATCTGTAATCTCTAAGGTCATACTTGCACCCGCTGCAAGAGGGAATCCTATACAGTCAGCCGCAGTAGCATTTGCTAGAGTATTTACATCCCCAACATACACACTTACGCTGTTTGCAGGGTTTGCATGTAAAGTGATTGCTCGCTTTGCTTTGAAGTTTTGAGGAAATGGCTTTGTTGCCGCGGTTTTCTTAGCAAGTAGCTGCGATATTGATTGCCCTACTGAAACAGAAGCAGAAACAGTTAGTGCCTGAAATCCAATCCCTTCAGTATCAGGGAAGTTATCGACTCCAGTATCAAACACTCTAAGCCTTCCAGTTGATTCACCTGGTTTTATTTCTGCACCTATTTGTACCTTTTTTGTGCTTTCTATACTTGTACCAGCAATCACTGTCTCATCGGCCATGTTTAGGCTCATGTTGTACATGGTAATATGCCTTCCCTTCTCTAAGAACCTCTCATTTATGTTCATAGTGAATCTGATTGGTTAGTATGCGAATAGTCGAGCGACCTGACATTAAGGGAAGCTTTGTCCCGTGTATTGAATGTGGAAGTGGCACTAGGAGCCATGTCCTTGAAAGCGCCGAGTACGAAGAGTACGAGGAAGTGTGGGAAGATGACGACCTCCAAGAATACCAAGGGCGCAAGAAAAGGGCTGAAGAAGAGGAAGAAGAAGTAGTTATCCGCTATCGACTTCACAACGAGCAAGTATGTATGTGTCATAAGTGCTGGTTACCTAAGAGAGAGAAGGCTGTTAGCTTTCTAAACAAGCATAAAGACGATTGGATTAGAGATGGCCCAGCTCAAATGCACCGTATTAAGAAATTCCTAAAGTCATGGAACTACTATGGCTTCGACAACGAATTAGACTCTAAAGTCCAAGAAGACATAGGAAGTGTACGCACAGCACTTAGAAATAGTGTAGGGATTAGTGAAGAAGAATGACTAGTGAAACCGCAATGGCAATTATTGACGAATGTAGGGCGAGACTCGCAGAAGTAGGGGTCGAAGATGTATTAATAGCAGTAGGAGCTGGAAACGGAACTGCTTTTAGTTTCAAAGGCTCAAGTAAGTCACTTGCTTATCTTGCTATGGCAGCTTGGATGGAGATAATGCTAAATTCAATGGCTAACAACCCAATAGATACCGGGTTCGGGTTTACACTAGAGGGGAAGGAATAATGGCACAAGACGAGAGAATCAAAGGTAAAGAATGGGACTTAAGCAAGCGCTGTCCTGTATGTGAGGACATTAAGTCAGGAAAGATTACAGATGAAGGAGAGCAGGTAATGATTCCTGGGACAGACAAGCCCTTCTTCTGTCCTAAGTGTGGTCATCTTGAGATTCGTTTCTTTTGGAGAGTAAGTGGGGTTGAGTCTAACCGTACCTCCGTTACTGGTCAAACTCAGGCTTGGGCTCATCAAGGAGTTATTGAGTGTATGTCCTGTGATTGGAAGAAAACCGCAGGGTCGGTTCCATGTCTCGGTAGGCCTTGGGATGAAATAATGGGAGATGGCTTAGACCGCCCTATGCATCGTTCTCAAGAGCTTCAACATGCTATCGGTTGGTCGAATGAACACGCAGTTGGGCTTAGAAAAGGAAGAGAGAAATATGACCCTAATGCTAAGCTTCGCGCCAAAACATATAAAGCCAAGAGGAAGATACATAGTAACAAGGCGGAGGAAGGCATAGCCAAGTCAGGACCAAGTACGATAACATGGAAACCCAATGAAGATGAACGCAAGATGCCAAGATTCCGTAAAAAACCCAAAAACAAAAAAACCAAAGGTGATTAAGAATGGCAAAAGAGATGAATGAAACAACAGTAAGCATGGAACTAGTATATGACGGCGTTAAGACAACTTTGACACGCGTCATTCCTAATGTAGGAATCGAAGAAGGAATTGCAGCTATGAAGAAGCAGTGCGACCTTCTAACAATTTCTTCCGGCGGACTAGCAAAGCCTGAGTGAAGTTAATTCACTTATTTTTACGCTATCTTTTAGCGTAAGCTTTAGTTCTTAGCAAGAGAAGCTGTTAGGGCTCCGACTGTAATAAGTCCGAAAACCCCTCCAAGAATACCATTGCGCTTAGCGATAGTGGAGTAAGGCAGGCTTCGCTTGTTACCAATAAAAAATTCTTGGCTCCAAGCTGAGAACATACCACCTACGGCATAGATTCCAGCTGTTGCTGCTACAATTACAGGAGCAGAAGCACCTAGGAATAATCCTTCACCTGTGGTAATTTCTCCAAACATGTGAGGGGGTAAGTCTAGAGTTGCTGTACCGTGGTGGAGAGAAGTGCCACCAAAAGTACTCATGGGGAGGTCTTTAGGTGCTACATACCTAACATTCCTCTTACTACGAGGAGCTGCACGAGTCCCTCCGTTCTTTAGTAACATGTTGTTAATATCGGTAAATTCAAAATGGTTCAAGCTGTTGTGTGGGTTCATAATATCACCTGTGGCTTACTGAGTTAATTGACTGATTAAAGAATGGTCCTCTAAGTTTAGTAGGGAGACCATGACCAAACACTCCCATGTATAGGAATGCTACTACTCCAATGATAGCAGCGTGTTTAGCCATATCCATTGTGCTTTCCATACTCACACCCACGGATTGTCTGTTGCATCTTCTGACTGTTCAGGCATCATACCTATCATACCGAAGTGTCCGCTTACAGGAAGGGATTCTTCTTGGGTATCTATCTGCTTAGGTACTTTTACACCACCTAATGTAATAGAGTTAAGAGAAATACGACGACGCATAGAAGGAGGGCCCATTAGTACAGAACCTTTCTTCTTTCCTCCAAACATCTGTACCTTTTCACCCGGTAGGCTATGCTTATCCCATGTTGAACCAGTAGGACTTCGCTCATTACCGCCGTGAGCAGATGAAGTGGAAGTAGTTGTGGAGGTTGAACCTAAGCTTCCGAAGAATTTGTCTCCTTTGTGAGTATCATAGTGGTCAACTTCGTGGTGTCGGTATGCTTCATCAAACTGCCCCTGGTACCATGCTTCTCTATCGACCCCTGCTTCGTTTGGTGGTTGGGGTACTTTGACTGCTTTCAGCTTAGTTTGTCTTGGGGTTTCCTCAAGATGAGAGTTACCTAATTGGTCGATAGTTTTGGCTTGCTTTGCATGCATCTTTGACGCAGCTGTTAATTGGCTTGCTTGAGTAGCATGCATCTTTGACGCGGCTTTCAACCCCTTCTTTACTTCATCAAGGTCTTGTTGTTGCTTAGGACTCAAATGACCTAAGTCGTCTAATACTGCCCCGCTTCTTATGTCAGTGTAGGTGCTAAACGGACTTTTGCCCTTAGGATTAACAAAAGACTCCCAAATAGTTTTGATTCCTTCGACCATTCCAAAGGCAATAAATGTACCAGCAATAGGGTGTTCAAACCAATAAGCCATCATTTCTTTTCTGCTTGGAAGCATTAGTACCACCCCGTCTGTTGTCCAGCCCCTACTATTCCTTGATAGAGAGCAGCTACACCAACTCCGCCAGCAGCGAAGATACCTGCCCTCTTTAGTCTAGGGATAATTACACTCTTCATGTTTTTCTTACTTCTATATTCGTTGTAAGTAACCAGTCCAACTACGAAAGCCATTCCACCCAACATCATCGTTGCACCTAATGTATTTCCTACGCCTACTTGAGGAAGATAGTCAGTGAATCCTTCCAATCCAACCGAGCCTGGGTTAGAAGCTTCCCATGAGCGCTTGTAATTGTTATATTCACTTAGCTTGCTGGCGTCGTCTAATCCACCACCATACCTGAAAGACCAGTCCTCGTAGCTCATGAGTGGCTGCCCTACTATGTTTGGGTTTACCTCCGCAGGGGGTAGCGCTGGTTGACGCTCTTGCCCATAAATAGGCAGCTTAGGAGCTGGGAGAGCCTTTGTCAATGGTGGAGCTATTCGTACATGCCCAGTATGGCCAGCTTTCATAGCAAGATTACCTAAGTTACGATAATTCATGTAGTCGCTTACATCGTCTATTTGTGCATCAGCACGAGTAATGTAGGATTCTGCCCACTCATCTATTTTGGTTTCACCATCAATCTTTGCGTTAAGAGCACTAGATTTCTCAGAAAGTGACCTAAGTTGAGACTTCACCATATAGTTACGGCGGTACATCTTTCCTAAGTCACTGTGCATCTTCATCTAATTCACCTGAGCCTATTTACTGCCCCTAATCCAGCGAATACGCTGTTCTCACCTAGAAGTGCCTGTACTGATGGATTAACAGCAAAGGAACCAGGAGAAGAAGAATGTTCACTATACATTTGACCTGCGTAAGGAGGGGATGGTGTTCCGCCAGGTTCGCGGTGGTCGCGCTGTGTTTGGTCAGGATTGTAAGGAGACCTAGATGGGTAAATTTTGTCGTTATGACGAGAGTCGCGGTAAAAGTCTCCTGGGTTCTTTCCTTGGTCAGGGCCAGGAGCTGTCTTAATCAAGATATTGTACTGACCGTCGTTCATTAGTTTGTTGTACTTAGCAGTTGCATAGTACTGAACATGCTCTTGAGGAATTTCTCCATTTCTTGCTGCTTCACACATTTCTTCGTGAATAGCACGGAATAGGTTACCACCTGTAATTGGTCCATCGCTTGGAGCAGGGATAGCACCTAGTTGATGTAATCCTAGCTTTCCACTACCTGTGTATTCGCTTCTCTCCAATTCTGACATAAGCCCTGGGACATTACCTAGACTTGGGTCTCCGTACTTGTAGCTACGGATAGTTTTCCCAATAACCCTAGCTGGTAAGTAAAAGAAGATGGTAGTTCCAAAGAGTGCGAATAGGATTGGATGCTCGTGAGCCCACTGTACTACTGGATTCTTGAATTTAGCCATCATAACTCACCTCTAACTTGTATTTGATTTCAATTGATTTGATTGCGATAACTGGGTCTGTTGCAGCTTGGCTAGTAACAGTACCTACATTAGTCATTACTTGAGTTACTCCTGTATGTGGAGTAGTAATGGGTCCTGGGTTTACTTCCAGCCCTGGTTTAACTGTGATAGCAAATGATTTTTGCTGACCTCCCGTGTTACCTACGAAACCAAACTGGTCAGCTGGTATATCAGTTCCTAAGGTGTGTGTTACACCGGATTCTTCTTCGAGTTCCATAATCTCGCCAGGGAAATGTAGGTTTCCTCCATCTCTAACGAAAAGTTTGTCTCCCACATTAAATCCACTTACAGCAGTAGTTAGGGTATCGGCAGCGTTATTGCTGACAAAAATTATCTGTGTGCTTTCGGAGCCTGTATATGTCCTAGGCCCGAAGAAAAGTGTGTGAACAGTATCAACGGAACCGGCAGACACAGAAAAAGTCATGCGTGTTGGTGTAAAGACGGGCTTACCTGCTAGTCCTACATATGGGTGGTCAATTCCAACCTTTGTGTTAGCCCCTAAGGCAGCAGCGTTGTATTGATTGGCTTTGTATGATTCTCCATAATGCGGGGTTATCATTGCTTGTGCTAGGTCTTCGATTGGATTGTTAGCAAGCCCAGGCGCTGAGAAGGTAGCCCCTCCAGCATGACCGTTGTTAACAGGTATAGGCATTCCCCCGCCTATCTCTAAGCGTGGTATGCTCCCATACATCTTTTGTGTCCTTGGGATTCTGTTCCTGAGAGAGATTCTTAATCTTGAATCAAAGGACTCTCCACCCATAGGAGTGTACATTAGCGGATAGCCTTTAGCAGGGTTTCCGTCTAATGCATACAAGCCGTAGTCTTGCTTCCCTGTTCCTCCATAGGCTAGCTCAGCAGCAGTTTCACCTTCGTTTCGCCAATCATCGACTTCTAGGATTAGCTGAACATAAGGATTATCGGTTACTACTTTGATACTGAGTAGTTTACCCTTTCCTTTTTGGTCGACTAGCCTTAGAGTGCTACCCTCTCCCTGAGAAGTGAGAGTAAGACCTGAACGCCTAACGGTTACTGTGCGCTTATCTTCACGAACTAACTGTGACTTACGAGATACTTCAGGAGTTATGTTCCCCAAGTATACGAATTGGTCGTCAGTCATTTAGAGGCCCCCTCATCTTAGGAAGGGTCCGCTCAAACTGCTAGAGGTTGGAATTCCTTGTGGGTTGATAATAGCGTATGTTACCTTTCCTTTAGACTGCAATTCTGACAATTGACTCATGCTCAGCTCAGCGATGGAATACTTCCAACCAGTGAGTCTTACACGACCATCGAGGATAAATTCCTCAGAATCGTTACAAAGACGGAAGGAAGGAAGGTTGTTCTCACCGTGCTCAATGAACAAGGAGTAGTTCCAGTTAGGGTTCTCGATTGGGCTTTGGGTGTAGTCCAAGAAACCACTAAGACCGAGAAGGGAACCGACAGATGCGGAACCTGAGTCGCCCTCAGGGGCTTGGTCTAGCACATTGATGGGGGAGCCCACAGGATGCTTGATGTACAATTTTGCGGAAACAGTCCCAACAGGTTCCATTGAACCAGTTGCATTAGATAATGGAGCTGTTACTGTGAAACCCATAGGTACACCACCAGCAGATGGAAGGCTCCCACCTGCGGCAGATTGGTTAATCAAAAACTCTCCATGGTTTGTGTCAAGGAACTTTGGCTGGAATGGTAGTGTAGGACACAACTGGTACAAGTGACCAAAGCTTGGCTCTAGGTCATCAAACTTGATGTAGCCTGAGTCATAACTTGGGCTTAGTACAGAATTAGTGTAATCACCAGCACTGAATGAACCAGCATTGTCAGGGTCAAGAAGTGCCGTCATAGACTTGTCACCGTAAGGTACCATGTTGGCGTTTGTTACTAGGTTGCCGGTGGCGGTTACAGTGTGTGTTTGGCTAAAGAACAAGTCCACTGTCAATGCTTCACGAGCTTCTATGACATAGAAGTTGTTTCGTGCTTTGACAATGAAGCCTGGCTTCAGTGCGTATTCTATTCCGTTATTTCCGAACCCGGCTCCGAAGGGAGTACCGAATAAGTTTCCTGGTCTCTTTGTTTGGTTTACATTCGTCATAATTTCACCTTTGTGTGTGTATGGTGTGGCTCGCTGTTAGGCGGACCTGGTTAACCCCAAGTTAGCCGAGGATATAATCCCTTTGGACGGCTAGAGGTCAAACGGTTCTAGTGCAATTTTGCTAGCGCTTACGCTACTAAGAGTAGTAAACCACTCTAGTTAGAATTTGCTTCCAACATGTATGCACCTAAGTTAGCCACTGAGTACCCAGCAAACATCAAACCTAACGCTTTCCTATCACCCTTTAGGTGGATAAGAGCCGTTGCGATGTATGCTAATGTTACTCCAAGTGTTAACCGTTGCGACCATGACATTGCCATTGAGATTCCTCCGCTTTCCTAAGAGCGTAGCCCTCCCCGGAAGGAGAGAGCTTACGCTCATAGGGGTAAGCAAGTTACCTTCAAACCGTTGTCAGGCTCAAGCGACCTTGACCAAGGAAACAACAGACAAGACACCACAGGTGTTAGCTGGAACAGTAGTAGCTGCTGCTCCACCAAAGACTGTTGCGTCTGTACCCGCTGCGTTTCCTTTTTGGACAAAGTTTGCGTTGAAGTCAGCGTGGCTAAGGTCCAAAGTGGTTCTTGCACGAGCCTGTCCCAGTCCACTGGTTCCAATCATGTCAAGCATAACTGCTGTTGCATCAACGGTATCTGAGTTACCATCACACAATAGCTCGCTCATCATGAGTTGAGCACCGCCACCAGTACCACCGAGCAAGTCGAGAGCAGTTGGTGTAGTGAAGCTTGCACCGCCAAAGATGACTATACCGTAGTTAAGGACAGCCAAGACTTTGTTTGCGAAAGTTGTACCAAGGTTTGCTGCTGAGTCGTTGATTCCGGCAACAATACCTGTACCTGAAGCCTGTGCAACATGGTCCGGTGAAGGACCAAGTACTGGCAGGGTAGTAATGCTGCGGACAACTGTTGATGCAGTACCAGTAGGGGCACTACCAAGTGTTGAAGCACCAGCAGCGCTACCACCGTGAGCATGGTCATCTAGAGTGATGATATAATCACATTCCAAATGTCCAGCGTCGGCTTGGGTCTGAATTGTGTTGTACATTTGAAGAACATTGGCCAAAGACTGTGCTGTGATAGCAGAGTCGATGTGGTTCAAACAAAGGTAGTTAGTACGGACTATTTTAACTTGTGAACCATATCCCAGGTCCATTCCTGCTAGAGTTGCCATATCTTTTCACCTCCATAATTAATGAGTCAGTCCCCGTGGGGCTTCAGCTCAATTCTCCAATAGATTGTCGTTGTTGAATCAATTCGTGGTGTTGTCCAATTACTGAACCGATGACACGCCACTTCTCTGCACCAGCAATGGTGGAGTTTCCGTAGTTAGCAAGTCCACCGACTACACGGTGTGCGCAGACGATAGTCTTCTCAGGTTCAACAATTACTGGCATCTCGTACCAAACGAAAGGCTCTTCAAGTACTTCGAATAGCTGTTGGTCGATTACTGGAGTTTCCACACCGGAAATTCTCCACTGGTGCTCTGTGATAAGTAGCGGAGAAACAGGGTATTGAATTCCCATGATTAAGTAATAGAATTCTTCAAGGGTCTTGAAGTCAAGAACACGCTGAGCCCATCCGTAGGAGTCAACAGTTACTGAGTTAGGGTTACCTGAGGAACCGGAAGAAGGTACAAGCCATTGTCCGAATGTTCCGAGGATAGAGAATTGGTCTGAGCGTAGTACACCCTTACCATAGCCTTGCTTAGGCCATACATACTTGTATTCTCCCCAGTGGCGGAAGTTGCTTGCAACTGCTGCAAGGATTTCCGTTACATATTGGTCAATCGTGCTGATAGGTCTGTCATAATACGGGCGTAGTTCCATCGTTTTTCATCTCCATTTTTTGTTTTTTTGTTATCCCCGCAGTTTTGTCGGTGCGGGTTGTACTGGGCTACGAAGGTACCCCTATTAAAGAACGGGATTTCATTGAGTAGCAAAGAACCTCACTATGTACTCATTTACTTACTTTGTCCTACTAGTGTTACCACTTCTTTTCAAATGACTACCACTAGAAACCATTAAGTCCGTCGTGAAAGGATGGCTTACTTCATGAGCAAGACCCATCAGGTACAGATACGCATGGATGAGGATGTTTATGTTAAGCTAAAGGCACTTGCTGATGAAAACGGTTTAGCTTTGGCTACATACATTCGCTCCCTTCTCATACAATTTACTAAGGGGAAGCTAACTCCCTTAGAGGAAGAGATGGTTCTGAAGCTGAATACACTCAATACTTCAAGACCGGATGTGACCTTCTAATGCAAAAAACCACAGGTACTAAAGTAATAGGGCTCACAAACCCACATAATGAACCTCATTGGGTGGTTAGCGTTGAAGCGCGTCTTGATACGGGTGCTAGCCGCTCTTCTATTGATGAAGGCTTTGTTTCCCTTCTTCGGCTAGAAGAGTTAGTTAACGAAGATGCTATCAAAGTAAGAAGTGCTAACGGTACTCAAAGAAGAGATACTGTCATACTTGTAGTAGTGGAAGATGATGAAGAAGTTGAATTAGAGGTATCTATTACTAATAGAGAACACATGGGATTCCCAGTTATCTTAGGAAGAGACTACTTAGGTGAAATGGAATGAATATAGCAGATGCAGCGCGGTTCATCACAGAAGGCGTAACTATGACAGTTGAGCTCAGTGATAATGTCGATAAGAAAATAGACGCAATAAGAGAAGAAGTCAAAGAGATGGTTAACAACTCTATGGACAAGATTGACCGAAGGTGGTATATTACACAGGTACTATTGGGTATAGGTCTTGTTGGAAATGCTATCGCCATGATGTTGTAAGTGGCGCCCCTGCCAGGATTTGAACCTGGGTTATTGGTTCCGCAAACCAAAGTGATATCCAAACTACACTACAAGGGCTTGATTTACAATTAACGGTCTTATCATAGCTTGATAGTAGTCACGATTTCCTTCTTTGAGTAAACCGCCCTGCGGTTGCCAACCTTCTTCCATCAAGTAGTTAACTTTCTTGATTAAGTCAAGGAGGCTATCGCCAAGTACTACGGTGTAAAGACCGTCAGCCAAGACTTTCACCTTAGGGATAGAATGTGCTTGCGTAGTGAATCGCAGCTTTTCTTAACTTCTTGAAGTCCTTTTCGTACACGAGTACCAGCAGCTTTCTGTCCTTTGTCGACTTTTGCTGCGTCTTCATCAAGTCCGTTTAGTTGTTCTTTTATCTCATTCAATAGGTCCGTCACGGTTGCCATGACTATGAATCAGCTTCAGTCTGACTATAAAGGTGATTAACGGTGGGCAGGTGTAGAAAGGGGAAGAAAGAGGAAGACCCCACCCAGGCACCTGTTATCCCGTTTCCTGGGATAAACGAGGGTATCTGAAACTAATATATGAAACCTTAGAAGTCTTCGTCGCTTATTACTTCTAAGTCCGTTTGTCCAATTGCTTTCTCAAAAGCTTCGACAATTGTAAGTAGTGCTTTTGCACCCTCTTTGCCTTTAACTTGCATGTTGTCTTGGATAAACTTCAGTAATGACACTGTTAAGTCTGCTGGTAGCTCAATGTTGGCGTTTTGCATGTTACTAAAGCAGGTTCGCTATGAACATAAAGCTCTCTATCATAGTGCAACTAGAGTCACACGAACATCTTCTGATGTCTGAGCAGTAGCTCCAGTTCCGTCTGTGACTGTGCAGGTGAATGTATAGACCGCCTCAACAACATCTCCGCTGGTTAATCCGGTGTCAACGCCTCTAACTATCACATCATCATATTGCGCTACATTTTGAGTTCCGACTGAGCTTATTAGTACATTTCCTGTATTGATGTTACTATTGTCTCCTGACTCGGTAATCGACCAAGCAAAGGAGTAACTACCATCTCCCCCACTACCAACGCCAATCAGGTCAATATCTCCTGGGTTAGTTTCCTGTGGGAAGTCTTCGCCAGCAACACCCTCAAATGGCGGAAACTCGGAGTTGGCGATGGTTATAGAAACTCCCAACGCAGCGGGGCCTGAGCCCTGTTGAGCAGTTCCCATTAATGCGATGTACATATCAACCAACTACCATCCAATTGTTAGAACCAATGGCAATACAAGTAGCGGCTTTGAATGTTGCTAAAGTGAAAGCTGAATTAGCCCCATTGATATTGTTTACACCAGGGCCAATATCAATATCGCCACCTGTCACATTTAGAATCGCGTAATGCTCACCCGCAGTGGAGGTAGCAGGTAGGGTTACACTCCCTGCACAGCGAAGATATATACCAGCATGGTCGCTTCTATTCAATAACTGTCCGCCTGCGATTGCTGCGGTAAACCCTGCCTGTGACCTAAATTGACCAATAGTGGAGGTGTCTCCTGTGTCGCCCGTTACACTGAAAGTTATAGTAGTAGTTCCTGGTTCATGGATTCTAAATGAGGATGAACCGCCGGAGTTAGAGTTTCTAAAATATCGAACAGTTTGGAGGCCGGTACCTGTGGAAACAACATCTATGTCTAACATTGTGCTTTCATTAGTAGTACTATTTACTTGTTTTATTTGTGATTGTGAATCAGCATAGCCCACAATGTCCAAATATCCTCCTTCGCTACCTTCTTGTATTCTCAAGGTAGGAGAAGTAGGGGCATTGATATGAAGAACTGTGGCGGGAGCAGCTAATCCTATACCCACTTTGTCTGCGCTTGCGTCAACACGAAGCATACTTGGATTGCCAGTGCTTTCAACTCTAAAGTCGGCGTTTTGTGCATCTTCGTTAAAAATAGTCTCGGTAGCAGCAATAGTAATTCGCTTCTTCATTGTACCTGCCATCTTAGTCCTAAGATGCATTTTACCGCTTTCTGCCCCTGTGGTTGCTACTTGTAGCTCACTGAATATGTCAGTTATGTTAGCCCTAGTGACTGTGCCGTCGCCATCATCAGTAGTTCCTCGCCAAATCAAGTGACCTAAGTCATCACCGTTTGCAGGTGAAAGACTATTCCTATACAATGCTACATCGGGTGCGGCACTTGTACCGTCATCTGTATTCTCAAACAACGCAGTATACTCACCAGTGTTTGAGTTTCTCACATGAAACTTTCCTTGTGGGTCATCACTACCAACTGCGACTCGGTCCACGCCTGCGTCAACAAACAGTGCATGCGTATCATTATCAGACTCAACCCTGAGGTCTTGAGTAGCATTACCTAACTCGTTTAGTACAACTCCTTGACTTCCGGTTAGGCGCATTACTTCAACATCATCAGTCCCGGCTGATGCTACTTCGAAAATAATTCGACCGTCTTCTGTATTAGTCGTTTCGTCAAAAGCATCTGCAAAGATATTTGCATAAAGGTGAGTATTCCCTACACTATCTTGACCAACAAACTTGATGTGCCCAATGTCTTGAGACTGTGAGGCAGCACCAGTCCTTTCAAACCTAATTTCGGGCTCGTTAGCGCCGGTACCTGTGTTTCTAATAGTTAGAACAGGGTCTCCGTTATCTGCATCTGACAGCAATAAGCCATCATCGCTAAATGTTCCAATTGTTTGGCCATCAACCTTAATCTGCACTGAGCCTGTTCCGCTGTCAACAACTTTTACTTCGCTGTCTCCTTTGGTTATTGAATCGCCTGAGCCTGAGCCGGAGCTTGCTGGTGGAGTATATGTTGGCATGCGTATCACTTAGCCCAAATGGTTTGGTAGCATAAAGTAATCGGCAAGAGCCCATAGCCCCTGGGAAGAGCATATCGCCTTCCCAGGGGATTTAGGCGTATAGGACTAGGTCCTAACTCACTTGCGAAGCTTCATGAAGACTAGAAGTCCAACAGCGGCTAGAGTAAGGTGTCCAACATCGAAGCCCGCAAAGACTCCTTTGTTTAGAGTGTTCATTACTCGGTTGTCACCGTCAAGGACTCCGCCTGAACCATCCATGTATGGGTCATGCGCAGCGCCAAAGCTACTTCGGTATGCGTTCACGAGGTTCACCTCAGAATACATTGACGACGCGGCCCATGTCGTGATATCCAGCGGAGCCTTCGTGGCCCATGCCGAATGGTTCGAATGGTGCTTCGCCTAGGTAACCGAATGCACTTGGGTTGTCCATCATTGTGTTGGAGCCACTCAAGAATCCGAATCCAGCGCTACCGGATGGGTTCTGAAGAGCAACACCAGGTAGTGGTAGGTTCAAGTAAGAGTTAGCTAGGTTCAACATTCCGACAGTAGCACCAGCAAGAGCGATTGTGCTTGCGACATTGAAGTTAACTAGTTTCATTCCGTATAGTGTGTAGCCAAGAGCGCCAGTTAGAGCTGCACCAACGAGTGGGCCTCTCCAGCCGGAAGTCAAGTCAACAGACTTGTTCATGATTTTGGCAACAGCTTTCTCAGCAAGAGCAGGTAGCTTGATACCAGCAACTAGACCAACACCAAGAGAAGCAATAGCCTCAAATGCAGTCATGTTGTTCATAACGAAGTTGTACATGCCTTTTGCGCTCATCTTGCGGCTGCGAGTTGTGCGGCGGCGAGATACGCGACGGCGGCGAGATGTTGAACGGCGCTTTGGTGATGCACGGCGGCGTGTGGTACGGCGACGGCGTGTGGTACGGCGACGAGCTGGGCTACGGCGACGGCGAGTTGTGCGACGGCGCTTTGGTGACTTGCGACGGCGAGTTGTGCGACGGCGCTTTGGAGCTGCACGACGACGAGTAGTACGACGACGACGAGTAGTACGACGGCGCTTTGGAGCTGCTTTGCGGCGTGTTGTACGACGGCGCTTTGGAGCTGCTTTGCGCTTTGTGGTCTTTCGGCGGCGTGTAGTACGACGGCGCTTTGGAGCTGCGCGACGCTTGGTTGTTCGACGGCGTGTAGTACGACGCCTTTTCGGAGCTGCTTTTCTTCGGGTTGTTCTTCGACGAGCCATATTTTTCACTTTCCTTGTTTTGGTTGTGGCGGCTCGACGACTTTTTCTCTTTGGATTGACAATTACCAATTCTTGGAGAGCCATTTCCGCCACCTGTGGTTAGCGGACTGAGGACTAGGGTATAAAGGACCCTGTGATACTATGTGATATTATCATACTTTTACTTGGATAGGTTGTTTCTCCCCAAGCCTAATTACCATAGAGATACTGGGTAGCCTGATGGCCCGGCACCCTGAGCGTGATAAAATACGCAAACAGGCCATCTCAATCACACTTGACATGAATGATATTAACTTCATAGACCAAGGTATTCGTCATAGAATGTTTCAAAGTCGTAGCCACGCAGTAGCTTGGGCCTTACAATTACTAAGACAACATGTAGCACACATTATGCGGATTCAGCAAGACGAGGCTCGTCGTCTAGAGGAAGCGGCTCGGAAAGGCGCTCAAGGTGGTTCAGTATTCCCACCGCTAGGGCAGATGCCACCTGGGGATAATTTCGGGAATCCTCCTCGTTAACCTCTATTAGTAAAGATGGTACATCAAATAGTACTGATGCCATGTTACTAATGTAGTTTTCAAACCCTCCTTGTTCTTCTGCGGTTTTGATACTCATTTGGGTTAGCTCGTCTTCTATGTCTTGTAAGAACTCTTGGTCGGTTATTTCAGGAGTATTGAATACGACTACTGTATGCTCACTCCATACTGATAGGTCATAACCTGTACTAGTTGATACAGGCTCTTCAACAAAGGGATAAGAGTGCAAGTCTATGTGTACATCTGTCTTTAGAAGTATCTCTCTTACTTCTTGCACCCAAGAGTGAGAATGCGCTCTAAGACGGTTAAGGTCTAGTATATCTCGGTTGACTTTGCCTACCATAGATGTAAAGGGAATGTCTAACTCTTCTAATGCATCTTCTAGTAAAGGTAGTAACTCTAAAGCACCTGTATCACTATTATGTGTACCATCACCTGTTGGTGTGGCGCCATGAGGTATGGTAATCAAGACTGCCATCGTGACAAGCGTAATCGCTTCATGTTATTGGGCCTGCCGGTCTTCTTCGCTTCCTGTCCGACAGGAGGGTGTTTTTTCCATACTCCATCTCCTACCGTAGCGTAAAACCAGTATCTATTCTCAGGAGCTTGGAAGTAGGGGAGTAATTCGGCATAGTGGTCTAAGTTACGAGAGCGTAGGTATTCAGGTCTATCCTCGACTTTGAAGATGATTTTGTTTTCTGACTGAGACCAAATTGTTTCGTTAAGCAACTGAATGCGCTGGGTAATGGCCAGCCCTAAGATTCCTTGACCAGCCCCTACTGTCCATAACCTTTCGATTCCGTCATTTCCTCCCTTCTTTACCATCAATTGTACCTCATCAATAGCAAATACTCTCTTTATTCTCTTGTAGCCTCTAGTCTTTGATACCTCAAAGGTGAGATTTATGACACGCGTCAGTTCTTCTTGCCTCTTGTTCTTCTCAGGGTTGGGGCGATAGATAATGCGTGGTGTCTTAGAGAGTAGCTTTGCATAGACTTGCATAGGTGTGTAGCAGATAACCCCTAAGTCAGCATAATCATCGTCATGCTTTGGGTCAAAGAAGATAGTGTGAATTCCTTCTGCTTGTAATTTCTTTAGAATAAACCTAGTAGCGTATGTCTTTCCTGAGCGAGTTTGACCTATTACTGCCGTGTGTCGCTTACCGATGTTTTCCAACAATCGCCTAGCTACCATGTTACTCGCAGGTACGCGACGAAGAAAAGGTTAGCCCCTGAGGAAAAAGAAAAGGAATGCACCTGTAAGGAATGCGGTTGGTATTTGAAGAGGTTTATTTTCCCTTACTCTCTTGGCTAATTCAGGGAATGTTTCTCTAAACTTGGGAATTAGTCCTTCTGCATCATATAGTCTCATGTTGGTTACTGGATTCATAGTAGTAGGGTAACTAGTATGTCCATATCCAATAGCATGCCCATATTCATGAGCTAGGAGCCTTTCATCATTAGCATAGGTTTCATCTATTACTATTATAGCGCCATTTTCATCACCTAATGTAATTCCTCTTGGAAAGTAGCCTCTCCCTGTAATATTGTGGATTGCCTTCATAGCAGGCGTGGAATACCACTCTTTGTTATCCTCGGACAGCTGACTGTTAACAAAAGGAACCCAGTCATTATGTGCTAGAGTAGCAATGGCTAGAGTACCATTGAGACCTATTACCTTGTAGCTTGGATATTCTCTTGCTTCCATTATCGGTCCTCCGGTGTTCTTTCCTCAAGCTTCTTGTGTAGCTTTTTGATTCGTGGGTGCCAAGGTACTTTCTCTCCTTTCTTTGCTCTAGCCTTCTTTCGTGCCTGTGTCCTTAGTACTTCCTTGCCTGATTCTGTTTTCATTAATGACCTAATTACTGGGGCTGGTAAACATAGTCGCGGCTTGCCACTCTTAGTGCGCGTTCCTTCAGCCCCACACTTTTGTGAGTAATCAATGTCACCCTTACTGTTTACTTTGATAGAGCGCCAGTCTTGAGTAGTCCACCCGTATGACTGGTAGCCAGGTGCCATTGGGTTCTGCCGTTCATCAACATGATAATCAGCCATATGAGAATGGTACTCATCCCAGTGAATATGTTCTTCAGGTGGGTTTGACCTGACTAGTTCCACCTTTATTTTTCCATCCGGCATTTCAACTGCTTGCTTGTAAACATAATATTGGCCATCGGGTCCCTCATAGCCTACTTTATTAGCATCATCTCTATACTTCCAAGTGTTTTGTGCCGAGTCAATAATAACTTCCGCCTTTCCCTTCAGCTTGATTTGTTCCGGGGTCAGCTCTTTGTCGTCTTTTCCCATCCAGTCATCATCCCAGGAACTTAGTCTGTATACAGTCCATGCGTGTCCAGCCCCTGTCTCATAGAATACTTTGCCTGATAGAAGACCTTCTTTGAGTGCCCTTTCGAGAATCCATGCGTTTACTAGAGCTTGATGACGACATATCCCTCCGTATTCGTCTATTTTGTCAAGAGTCCAAGTTTGACCTACCATCTCTTCTTTTGCATTCAGCGCTTCGTCAAACATTTCGTCTTGAGGTCTATACCTCGTATTATTGACTAGTGCTTTTAGTGCTTTGAAAGCACCTCCTTCCCTGATGGGGTCAGCGCCCTTTCCTAGTTCTTTAGCAGACTTTTTCCAGTCTTCATACAGTCCTAGAAGAAATTTATTTGTGTCAGGCTCTCTTACAGTATCGACTGTGATAATTTCTTGGAGACCCAAGTCCTCTAACTTTCCACTTTCTATTACATGACCATGTGGTCCTTCCAATGTGCCTATTTCATGTCTCTCCATCATAGTATAGGGAGTCGGAGGTCTTACTGGATTAGCGCGGTAGGTAGGGTCAGAAGGTGCAATTTGAGTAGCTAGATATTCCATTTTCTTCATGGTGTCTATGGCGCTAGCAATAAACCCATCATATTCTGCGATTAATGCCTTGTAGCCTGCTCGGAACTTTTCATCTTCTTCAAGCACTAGTAAGTCGCGTATCTCTTGTCTTTCTGCTAAATATTTCTCCAAGTCTGCTAAACTTTCATCGTATAGCTGCTGGACTTCAGTGAGGTCTAACTTTTCTGAGGGGTTTATCCTCACATACTTATCCCCTAGCTCATACTTACCACTAGCACGAGGTATCTTACCCATGGACTTGAGTGAGGTAGTAGCACTGAATCCTATTGGTTTGCCTTCTTTCCATGCTTTGTATGTAGCTTTGGCTCTCTTCATGGTCTTTAGGGGTGAGAGCTTAACGCGCTCTTTATTCCAAGGGAAGGGCTTAGAACGAGGAGGGTTAAGTTGAGAGATAGAGATAGTTTGTTGATAGAGCGCCGCTGGGCCTTGTGGCATTTCGCCAGGGAACATAGCGACATTAGGAGGGGGAGTATAGTGTGGGTTGACCCTTATCGGCTTGTCGAAGCTAACCCAACCTTCCTTCTCTTTGTGTGGTTTCCACTTTACTGCTATAATTGGGTCGTCATAGAATGTAACTTTGAATTTAACCAATTTGGTTCTTTTGTTAATTTCCTTTACAGTGTCTTGGGCATGCTGACCCGGAGTTAGTACATGGCCGTATCTTTCCCATACATTCTCATAGTTCCATACCTCTTTTGCAGCGTCTTTGTCGTGCTCAAATATTTCTTGAGTATAGTTTGAGAATGATTTTTTCTTTGGTAGTGCTTCTATTATGAAGAACCCGTGTTGTGTACTGACTATCTCACACTTTATACCATATATTAATCGGTGAGTTAAGGTATAAGCATAGTCTTGAGGCGAGGGAACATCGGAGAATCGAGACCACTTGTTTCTTCCTAGAACGCTTTCTAAGTACCTAATAGGGTGAGTATGAAAACTAAAGATAATGCCATTGTCTTTCATGAATTTCTTTTTATCTTCGTGGTCTTCAAATATTCCAGCGCTTGTTGGCTCAAAGTTAGTGTGAGACCAGAGAGTATCATTATTAGCAAAACCGTAGTATTCGCGGTTTTGGTGCCTTAGTTTTTTTATCGCTTTGAGTAGGTTAGCCGAAAGCCCCTTCTCTAACTTACCAGTCCAAACTATGTCTTGCTTAGTAAATTGGTCTGCCCTTGATGGTGGGTTCTTTCTTGGGCCTGGAATGACCTCTATCTTCCCATACTTGATTTTCTCAGTACGCCCGACCCAAGGTACATCAGGACACTTAGGCATTCTTTCTATCCCGTTCTTACGAGCGTACCTCCAAGGGTCATGTCCCCATACCCATAGTGAGAGTAGCCTACGGCTTGGTTGGTTCTGAGTCTTTTGCTTCTTGACTAGTGGACCTTTACGCTCACCGAAGTTATCACCCATGAACCTCTTGTTGAATCTTACTTGTCTAGTACACCAATACCAGTCTGTTCCTTTCTTGCTAGCTGGTCCGGTCCACTTCTTGAGTGCTACTTCCCACATTTCTTCAAGGTGTCTTGGTCCTTTGATGTAGTCTTTAGGGCCACCCAGTCCTAGCTTCTTACGCATCTTTAGAATACGCCTTCCACTAGTACGACCACTATTGATTCCTAGCTTCTTTGCTTCTTCAGGAGATAATCCAGCTACCTTACCCCAGTCTGAGTCAAGGAAAGCCTTGAGCTCTTTATTCTTCATATTGATGAGTTTAGCCCAGTCTTCAAACCAATCAAATAGGTCTTTTGGATTAGCCCATGGGGTGTCGTCGTGTAAATCACGGTATGCATCTTCTGTGTCAATAGGAAGGGAGGTTTGAGTAAAGCGGGCTAAATATTTTTCTAGTTCTTCTGCCTTTCTTTTAGCCTCTTCCTCTTCTTCTTTTCTTATACGCTCTTTTTCTTCTGCCAAACGGCGGTCGTTCTCGGCTTGCTGTTCGGGAGTAATCCCTATGAGGTCACTAAGGGGTATGAACCTTCCATGGTTGTCATTTACTAAAGGGATTTCTGATAGAACCTTCTTAGCGCTCTCGTTATACTTGCCCTTCATCATTGTAACGCGCAGGTCGAACTGCATCTTCTTCGACCTCTTTACAGTCTCAGTGGCTTTCTTGGCTCGTTGTTTAGCGCCTTCTTTAGTTACCCCGCCTCTTCTGAAAATAGCCTTTGCTCTTGCTTCTTCGGTTATACTTGGGTCAGGGTCTAAGTATACACTGAACACATTAGCGAAGCGCTTCTCATAGTGCTTCTTACCTTGTAGTGAAACCTCGATGATAGCAACATTACCTAAGAAGTCCTTGAAGCGGCGCCCATAGAAGTGTCTGCCGCTTGTGTCCCACTCCACAAATTCGCCTCGCTTTAGCATAGCATTGAATTGTGTCCGAGAAACAAACTTTCTGTCAGCTCCGTCGCTCCTTCGGCGTGGTCTAGTAGTGTAGGTAGGCGGTATGCTAGAGTTAGGAATATGCTTGTGTAAGTAATGAAGTACTGTGCTCTTACCTCCGCCTGAAGGACCACTGATGGAAATAATCTGTATCTTATTTGCATGGCGCGGATTGACTATTGTCTCCGGCTCCATTTCTTCTATCTCTATTTCAGGGTAAGACTCTTTGAGTCTGCCGCCTACTAATTGGTAAATGTCATTAGCGACTTTCTTGCCTAAGTCATCGGGGGTTGGGCTACCTACATACACAGTAAGTTTACCAGTGCTTAGTGCTAAGTTTGCCTTGAAAGTCCTTGTAAGCCCAGGAATAACTGTGTTGTTAAAGCGCATGTAATAGATGTGGCCTCCTGAGCTTTGGTCATCTGCTTGCTTAGTCTTTCCGTCATTATCGGGTATCACGCTTTGGTGAAACTCTCCAAGTAATTCATCTGCTTCTTCGTAAGCTAAGTCTATGTCATAACCTGCAACCCACTGTAATGTGTTTACTTGGGGTGGTGGGTTTTGTATTATGTGGTGATGGTCTAAAAATACCCTTAGTTGGTTTATCATGTTCACCATAGCTTCTTGCTTGTATGCTTCACCACCCTTCTTAGTGTACATTGTTGGGTGGTGCGTAATCATATCAGCCATTTGGACTAGCTTAGTAGCCCCGTAATAATCCCCTGATTGAGTCAGGAAGTCTTCATCTGTTATTCCTTTACGACCTAAGTCGGTGTCGAATAAGAATGCTAAGTCTTCGGTTAACTTCTCCGGTAGGTTTAGCTCAGGGCCGATTTCCTTGCGGAACATCTCAGCCCCTATCTCCCACCCTGGTTCCTTTACTCCTTTTTCGCGTAGCTTGGCTATGTCGTGATATAATGCT
>Ga0163111_10000584_pt1 | contig 21941 bp, 19 predicted proteins | sample CRUFie1St18metaG_FD_109645 | JGI IMG/M metagenome (GOLD analysis project Ga0163111, IMG submission 109645) | Marine microbial communities from the Costa Rica Dome - CRUD Field 142mm St18 metaG | ecosystem: Environmental > Aquatic > Marine > Oceanic > Photic zone | place: Costa Rica: the Eastern... | reverse complement strand
CGCCCAACCCCTCGCACCTCGAGGCGGTGGACCCTGTGGTGGAGGGCATCGCCCGGGCACGCATCGACGCCCACGGCGGCGACGAAGGCAGTGTTTTGCCCATCCTCATCCACGGCGACGCGGCCATCGCAGGCCAGGGTGTGGTGTACGAGGTGGCCCAAATGGCGGGCCTGGACGGCTATCGCACGGGCGGCACCGTGCACCTTGTGGTGAACAACCAAGTGGGCTTCACCACCAACTACCTCGACGCGCGGACATCGACCTATTGCACCGACGTGGCCAAGGTCACCCAAGGGTTGGTCTTTCACGTGAATGCCGACGACGTGGAGGCCGTGGTCCAGGTGATGAACATCGCCCTGGATTACCGCCAAACGTTCCAGCGCGACGTGTTCATCGACCTGTTGGGGTACCGGAAGTACGGCCACAACGAAGGCGACGAACCCAAGTTCACCCAGCCCAAGTTGTACAAGGCCATTGGGGCCCATCCCTCACCTCGTGAGATTTACCTCCAGAAGCTCCTGGCTGACGGCTCGGTGACCGCCGAGGACGCCGACGCCATGAAGGCGGCGTTGGGCGAGGCCATGGAAGCGGGCTTCGAGGAAGCCAAGTCCATGGAATTGTCTGTGGTGGACGATTTCTTGAGCGAACTCTGGGAGAACTACAGGTCTGCCAAAGAGGAAGAGTTGACCTCGTCGCCCGAGACGGGGGTGGCGAAGAAGAAATTGGTCGACTTGGCAACCCGCATGAGCACGTTGCCGGAAGACAAGAAGTTCTTCCGCAAGGTCAAAAAACTCATGAAGGACCGGCTGGCCATGGTCGAACGCGACGAGCTCGACTGGGCCATGGGCGAGAAATTGGCCTACGCGACCCTCCTCGAGGAGGGGCACCCCGTGCGCATCAGTGGACAGGATGTGGAGCGCGGGACGTTCTCGCACCGGCACGCCGTGGTCAAGACCGAAGACAGCGAGGAAGAGGTGATCATGCTCAACCACCTCAGCAAGGACCAAGCGAAACTTCAGATCTACAACAGCTTGCTTTCGGAGTACGCGGTGAGTGGGTTTGAATTTGGATACGCCTTCGCGCAGCCTGACGGTCTGACGATTTGGGAGGCGCAGTTTGGGGACTTCAACAACGGAGCCCAAATCATGTGGGACCAATTCCTGAGCGCCGGAGAAGACAAGTGGCGCACGATGAACGGCCTGACGTTGTTGCTCCCCCACGGCTACGAAGGCATGGGGTCGGAGCACAGCAGCGGCCGCATGGAGCGTTTCCTTCAGCTGGGAAGCGGGGACAACCTGATTGTCGCCAACTGCACCACGCCCGCCAACATGTTCCACGTGTTGCGTCGCCAGGTGCACCGCTCCTTCCGAAAGCCGCTTGTGGTGTTCACCCCCAAGAAACTCCTCCGTTACCCGAAGGCGGTGTCGTCCATGGCGGATTTGAGCACCGGTGGATTCCAAGAAGTCATCGACGACCCCAAGGCCAAGAAAGGGGCCGAGGTGGTGGTCTTGTGCTCCGGCAAGGTGTATTACGACTTGCTGGAGAAATTCGGAGACAAGGCGCCCAAGAACATGGCTGTGGTTCGCGTGGAGCAACTTCACCCGTACCCTGCGGATGCGGTGGCCCAAGCCATCGGCCGTCACGGCAGCCCCAAGGTGGTGTGGCTTCAAGAGGAGCCCCGGAACATGGGGGCCTGGAGCTTCATGCACGAGCAACTTCACCTTCAAGGCCACGTCAACGTCCAGTATGTGGGACGCAGCGCGAGCGCCAGCCCGGCCTCGGGATCTCCGGCCGTTCACCAACAACGACACGACGCCCTGCTTGAAGAAGTGGTGGCGATGGCGAAATTTTGACCTTCACCTCAGCAACGATCTAGACCCATGCCCATCCTTGAAATGAAAGTCCCCAGCCCTGGGGAGAGCATCTCTGAAGTCGAAATCGCAGCATGGCTCGTGTCCGACGGCGACTTCGTCGAAAAGGACCAAGCCATTGCAGAAGTGGATTCCGACAAAGCGACGTTGGAATTGCCGGCAGAAGCTGCCGGCGTGATCACGTTGAAATCGGAAGAAGGCGACGTGGTGCCTGTGGGTGGCGTGTGCTGCCTCATTGACACCGACGCGGAGCGCCCTGCGGGCGCGCCGGCCCCAGCACCCACCCCGGCTCCGGCCGCTGCTGCCACACCTGCCCCTGCGGCCCCGGCTCCTTCAGCTCCCAAGCCAGCGCCCGCTCCGGCCGCCCCTGCGGCTGCGAGTCACGTTGCGGGACACGCCTCGCCTGCGGCGCGCAAGGCCATGGCAGATGCGGGATTGCCCGCGGGCTCTGTGCAGGGCACGGGCCGCGACGGCCGTGTGTTGAAGCAAGACGTGCTTGCCGCTTTGGCTGCAGGCTTCGATGCATCGAATGTCCGTTCAGGCTGGGAAGGCAGCCGCGAGACGCGCCGAGAGAAGATGAGCATGTTGCGTCGAAAGGTGGCCGAGCGTTTGGTCTCTGTGAAGAACGAGACCGCGATGTTGACCACCTTCAACGAGGTGGACATGAGGCCGGTCATGGATTTGCGCAAGAAGCACAAGGACGCCTTCAAGGAGCAATTTGGCGTGGGCCTTGGGTTCATGGGCTTCTTCACCAAGGCGGTGACCACGGCGCTCGCCGAGTTCCCAGCCATCAACGCCCAAATCGACGGCAAGGAGCTCATCTACCACGACTACGCGGACATCTGCATCGCGGTGAGTTCCCCCAAAGGCTTGATGGTGCCGGTGGTTCGCAACGCCGAGACCATGAGCCTGTCTGAAATCGAGGCGGAAATCAAGCGCCTGGCCATACGGGCGCGAGACGGGGAGTTGACCGTGGACGAGATGCAAGGCGGGACCTTCACCATCACCAACGGCGGGGTGTTTGGCTCGATGTTGTCGACGCCCATCATCAACCCGCCGCAAAGCGCCATTTTGGGCATGCACAACATCGTGGAACGCCCTGTGGCCATCGACGGCAAAGTGGAAATCCGCCCCATCATGTACGTCGCGCTCAGCTACGACCACCGCATTGTCGACGGTAAGGAAAGCGTCGGCTTCTTGTACATGGTGAAGGAGATGATCGAGAACCCGGAGCGCATGCTCTTCGGGGGAAAGACCCCAACTGAAGTGTTGCTCGGGCTTTGAGCTTCCAAACCTTCTGAAACAACAAAGCGGGGCTCCCAGGTGGGGGGCCCGCTTGCTTCAACCTGAAGCGTCGTCAAACCAAAACCTTCTCGCGACGCTTCTCGCTTCAATTCATAGACCGTGCCAAACTCTGCCCAACAGCGGGCGAGCGACGGATCAATGTGTTCTTGCCAACCCAGGATGCCCCCGCGGAGGTTGACCAAGTTGGTGTAGCCGTGAGCGTCTTCCAGTTGCCGGATGGCCTTGGCTCTGCGCACGCCTGAGCGGAAATATGGTCAAGGCATCAGTTGGTCCAACACGTCGCTGTACTTGGACGCGTCGTCGGCCAAGACGGTCACCACGACGCCTTCTTCCAGCGACTCGGCCACGCGAAGGGCCCCTGCGAGGTTCGCCGCGGCAGACGGGCTCAGAAGCAGACCTTCTTCTTTGGCCGCGCGCACAATCATGTCGTAGCTCACGCTGGTCGACACCAGCATGGTGCGGTCCTGGACGGTGTGGTCGTAGATCTTGGGCACGCGGGCGGTCTCCAGGTGCTTCCAGCCATCCAGCCCGTGCAGGGCCGTTTCAGGCTGCAAGGCCACCAACTCGATGTCGGGGTTGAATTTTTTCAAGCCACGGCCTGTGCCGGTGAACGTGCCTGTGGTGCCGAGGCCCGCCACAAAGTGGGTGATTTCACCGCGGGTGTCGTTCCAGATTTCAGGCGCCGTGTGCTCGAAGTGGGCCTGCCAGTTCGCTTCGTTGCTGTACTGGTCCACGTAGTGGTACTTCTCCGGGTGGGCCAAAGACATGGCCCTGGCCACTTCTTGGGCGCCGTCGGTGCCCTCGCACGGGCTGGTGAGCACGAGCTCGACACCCAAGGAGCGAAGGATTTGCTTGCGTTCTTTAGAAGCATTCTCTGGGACGCACAACGTGACTGGAATGCCTGCCGCCGCGGCGAAGATGGCGTAGGCGATGCCGGTGTTGCCGGACGAGGCGTCCAACAACCGGCGACCTTTGAGGGCGCCAGAGGCCAGGGCATTCCAAAGGATGTTGTACGCGGCGCGCGCCTTCACGCTTCCGCCGAATTGTTGCCATTCCAATTTGGCATACACCTCCACCCCGGGCTTGGGGCTCAGGTGAACGATGCGGTGCAACGGGGTGTTGCCGACTTGCCAACGCAATTCGTCGAGGGCGGAAAGTCTGGGGTCAAGAAGAGTGGCGGTCATCGGAAAATGGAATAAAAAAAGAAGCCCCCGTTACGAACGAGGGCTTCCTGGAGGTTGCGTTTGAAATTGACTTTATCCACGCATGCGCAAGCGGCCCCTGTCCGTAGGACAGTTGCAGCAACAAAACATGTTTGTGGTCATCGTCATGAAACGAAGATAGATGAATTTTTAAAAAACCCAAACGAGCAGGTCTTTTTCATCGACGAATCTCACCTCAAGACGGCGAAGCGCTCTGCGTCCAACCGGAGCAGAATGCCCAACAACAGGGTGAAGCCCATCAGCGAGGATCCGCCGTAACTGAAGAAAGGCAAGGGGATGCCAATGACGGGCGCCAAGCCGATCACCATGCCGACGTTCACCAGAAAGTGCATGAACAGGATGCTGGCCACCGCGTACGCGTACACCCGGGTGAACTGCGACCTCTGCCGTTCTGCGAGGTGAAGGACACGCAGGATGAGGAACATGAACAACCCCACGACCCCGGCACTGCCCAAGAAGCCCCACTCTTCTCCCACCGTGCAGAAGATGAAGTCGGTTTCTTGTTCGGGCACGAAGCCGTAAGCGGTCATGGGACCTTGGGCCCAGCCCTTCCCGGTCCATCCGCCCGATCCGATGGCGGCTTTCGCGTGGCGGATGTTGTAATCGGCGTCGGGGTTGTCGACGTCGATGCCGAAGAGCACGTGGATGCGCTCACGTTGGTGTTTTTTGAGCACCTGCTCCATGCCCAAATGCAAGCCCGTGGAGAACGCCATGCCCCCCAACAACAACGCGATGCCCCAACGCGACACAGCCTTCCTTCGGCGAGGAAGGGTGGCAGCCCGCACAAGAAGCAAGGTCAAGGAGCCGAGCAACAACAGCGAAAGCAGGAACCACCAGAAACCCGATTCGCTGCCCAAGAAGGGATACCAACTTTCTGAGGCGCCAAGCAGGATGGTGAGCACGGCCAACACCAGCATGCCCACGCCGATCAAGAGGACGTTGCCGCTCAGCCCTTCGCGGTAGAGCACGAAGATGAAGCCCCCGAAGACCAACACCGTGCCGGCGTCGGGTTGCAACAGGATGAGGCCCGCAGGCGCCGCAATCAAGGCGAGGGTCTGCAATCGGGTCTTGAACGTGCGCCAAGGCCGGCCATCTCGGCTGAGGAACCACGCCAGGATGAGGGCGGTGGCGGTCTTGGCGAACTCGCTGGGTTGGATGCCGAAGCTGCCCACCCCAAACCAGGAACGCGCCCCGCCAACCTTTTTGCCCACCACGAGCACGGCCATGAGAAGCAGCATGACCGCGGCGTAATGCACCACACTCGTTCGGATGTAGAACACCCCCTCCACCGCCAACAGCCCCACCATGAGCACCGCGCAGATGCCCATCCAAATCAATTGCTTGCCGGCCTTGCCTCCCATGTCCCACACGACCTCGGCCTCGGCTGTGGCGCTGACGATGTTCAACCAGCCCAGCACGACCAGAATCCCCACGGTCAAGAGGGTGGTCCAGTCCAGGCGTGCCGCCACGTTGAGGGAACGGCTGCTCATGGCGCGTCTTGGGGTTCTGGGTCGCCCGACGCGGCCTGGGTTTGGGCCAAGGTGGCAGGGTCCACGAAGGTGGGGTCCAAGGGGTAGGTGGCCCCCATGACCCGCGATTCACGGGCCTTGTTGTCGATGTCACCACGGATGTATTTCTCCACCAACAAGCCCGCAATCGGCGCGGCCCATTCGCCGCCAGCGCCCGCATTCTCTACGTACACGCTCAAGGCAATCTGAGGGTTTTCTCGGGGGGCGAACGCCATGAAGACGCTGTGGTCGGGTTTGCCTGGGTTTTGGACGGTCCCTGTCTTGCCGCACGTCGCAATCCCCGGGGTCAGGGCGCGACGCCCGGTTCCCGACGGGTCTTCAATCACGTCCTGCATCGCGTCCAGGATGGCCGCGAAATGGACCTCGTCCACGTCGACCCCCTGCCTGACTTGAAGCGCTTCGGGTTTGCCCTTGCCCCCGATGTCGCGGATGAGGTGCGGTTCCATGTACCACCCGCGGTTCGCCATGATGGCGGCGAGGTTGGCCATGTGCATGGGGGTAGCCAGCAGCTCGCCTTCCCCGATGCTGATGGAGTAGATGGTGCGGAAGGTCCAATGGCGCCGCCCGTAGATGTTGTTGTAGTAGGTCGTGTCGGGGACCAAACCAGATCGCGTCCCAGGAACGTGGCCTCCGAGGTCGGTGCCAAACCCGAAGTCCTTGACACGCTCCGTCCACCACCCGAGTCCCAGCCTGGCGTTGTCGAATTTGTCCTTGTCCGGGTGCTGGTTGACCATCCGACGCATGACGTCGTAGAAGTAGGGGTTGCAGCTGTGGACCACCGCCCGTCTCAGGTCGTCTTGGGTGTGCGCGCCGTGGCAACCAATGACGTCGCGGTTGCAGACGATGTGCGTTCTGGGCGAGATCACACCTTGCTGCATGCCGATGAGGCCTTGGACCATTTTGAAGATGGACCCAGGGCGGTAGGTGCCTCGAACTGCACGGTTGTACAGGGGCTTCCAGGGGTGCTTCGCCAAGCTGTCGTACGCCGCCCCCCGACTCGTTCCGGTGAGCAGGTTCCCGTCAAAGGAAGGGGCCGATACGAAGGCCAAGACCTCGCCCGTGGAAGGTTCAAGGGCCACAACGGCGCCGCGCTTGCCGCGCATGAGGTCCTCGGCGTAACGCTGCAATTCGGCGTCCAGCGTGAGCGTGAGGTCGTCGCCAGGGACAGGCAAGGAATCAAGATCGGTCAAGGTGTTCCGCACGTTGTTGCGCACGTCCACAAGGTGGTGTCGGATGCCAGGGGTTCCTCGAAGTTCCAGTTCATGCAGGCCTTCAATTCCGGACTTGCCCTTGTAGTCGCCCAGCCGGTAGCGCGCGTCGTCGTTCATGTCTTGGCGGTCGACCTCGCGGTATTCGCCCACGATTTGGCTTGCAATGCCAAAGACATTTTCACGCACGGGCTTCGTCCGAATGGACAACCCCGGGTATTTCCAAAGTTCCGCGCTGAGCGCGGCGTACTCCTCGGCGTTGAGCTGGCGAAGCAAAGGCGAGGCCTTGTACCGCGAGTAGCGTCGGGCCTTGTTGAGCCTGGCCACCAAGTTGTCTTTCTCGAGGGACAGCAGCGTCGCCAATGCCGCGGTGTCCACATCTGCCATGGCCCGCGGCACCACCATCAATTCGTACCCTGGGACGATGTTGACGATCAATTAGCCGTGGCGGTCCAAGCAAGGACCTCGGGTGGGGTGAAGCAGTTCTTGTTCCTCGGTGAGGCGCTCCGCGCGGTTGCGGTATTCGTCCGTGGTGACCTGCATTTGGAACAGCCGGATGATGAAGACCAACCCGACGGCCAACACCATGGCGCCGACGATGCGTTGACGGCCAGAAAGGTGGTTGCCGTTCAACTCCATGGGTAGGCGCTTGCGGCCCCACCTGACGCACGTCCCGGGCGGTTGAACAAGCCCTGCAACAACAGGAACACGCCCACATTCAGGCCTGTGGACACGGCCGTTTCCGCCAGGGTGCGGCCCATGAGGCCCCAGCCGTTTTGAAGGCCAAACAGCACCATCCAGTGGATGGCAAGTCCAAAGGCCACGAACGCAGCGTAGCGACCCCATCCGTCCTGGTGAGGGTTCATGACGTGCCCTTGCCGGAGTCCGTCCCGCGATTCCATGGCGACGATCAGCGACGGATAGGCCATGCCCAAGGTGGTGCATGCCGCCAAGTGCATGCCTCCGGTGAAGCACACCACATCCATGACGGCCCCGGTGCCGGCGGCCACCACGAGGTAGGCGGTGGGGGACCACCCCACAGGCATCCGGAACAACGCGTAGAGGTGCACGGCCAACAACCCGTAGCCTCCCCAGAAGATGCCAAAGCGGAACAGCAGCACCTGGAACACGGTGGCCCATGCCAGGGTCCACAGAAGTGGGATTCCGGGGTTCATGGTTGTGGGGCTTGGGCGTTCAACAAATCGTGAATCCTGGCGTTGCGTGCAGACGCCAAGCACACCACGTGGCGGCTTGCGGGAAAATTGGCGCCCAGGGTCACGGTCAGGGTTTGGAATTCATCCGCCCCACTCCGAGCCAAGTCTTCCACCGTCCCCACCGGGATGTCCGCCGGGAAGACCCCATCGTGGCCTGTGGTGAACACCGTGTCTCCGGGCAAGACCAACTGGGCGAGCGGCACGTCCATGACCGCCGCACGTCGCACGTCGCCTTTGCGCGCCAAAAGGCGCACGGCTTGCCCTTGTCGCCCCACGCGCACGCTCCATTGGGCGTCGGGGTGCGTGAGGGTGTGGACGAAGCTTTCATGGGCGGTGGTGTCCACGATTTTGCCCGCGGCGTGTCCCAACGAGATCACCCCTGCACCCGGCGCCAAGCCGTCCTGTCCCCCGCGGTTGAGCACCATCCAGGGCGACCCTTGCCAACTTGGGCTGCGAAGCACCCGGGCATGGGAAGAAGTCCAGGGGGTGGCTCCGGGCTCGCGCAGACGCTCCACCGTGGCCCGCAACCGGGCATTTTCGAGCATCACCAGTTCGTTGGCCTCCACCAACTGGGCCCAGTCGCTCACTTGCCCGATTGTCTCGAGCCAGGATCCTGAGGCGCGCAAGGACCACTTGGACATGGCCGTGCGTTGGTGGCTGTACGTCGTGTTCATCCAGCCCAACGCGACCCCCCACAGACCCAAGAAGAGGAGCCAGCGGTGGGTTCGTGCGAGAAGGGCCAGGAGGTTCCGCACGGCCCTGGGATCAGTTGCGCATCAAGAAGGGGAAACGGTCGATGTTCTTCAACGCGATGGCGGTGCCTTTCGCCACGGCGTGAAGCGGGTCGTCCGCCACGTGCACGGGGAGTTTGGTCTTGTGCTGGATGCGCTTGTCCAGCCCGCGCAGTTGGGCCCCGCCTCCGGCGAGGTAGATGCCTGTTTTGAAGATGTCGGCCGACAGCTCGGGCGGGGTGTTTTCCAGCGCGCTGTGGATGCTTTCCTCAATCTTGGAGATGCTCTTGTCGAGTGCGCTCGCGATCTCGGAGTAGGTCACCACGATTTCTTTGGGGATGCCCGTGATCAAGTCGCGTCCGTGGACGGCGTAGTCCTCGGGCGGACTCTCCAACTCAGTGAGGGCCGAACCGACGGCGATTTTGATTTGCTCTGCGGTGCGCTCCCCAATCAGGATGTTGTGCTGGCGGCGCATGTAGTCTTCGATGTCGTGGGTGAACTCGTCCCCGGCGACGCGGATGTTGGTGTCGGTCACGATGCCGCCCAAGGCGATCACCGCGATCTCTGAGGTGCCACCTCCGATGTCGACAATCATGTTGCCCATGGGCTCCTCCACGTCGATGCCGATGCCGATGGCCGCCGCCATGGGCTCGTGGATGAGGTACACCTCCTTGCCGCCGGCGTGCTCCGCGCTGTCTTTCACGGCGCGCTTCTCCACGTCCGTGATGCCGGAGGGGATGCAGATGACCATGCGCAGGGTGGGGTTGAACCAAGACTTCTTCCCAGAGATGAGTTTGATCATCCCCTTGATCATCTGTTCCGCAGATTCAAAATCCGCGATCACGCCGTCTTTGAGCGGCCGGATGGTCTCGATGTTCTTGTGGGTTTTCCCGTGCATTTGTTGGGCCAAGCGACCAATGGCCACCACGTTGCCCGTCATTCGGTCCTTCGCCACGATGGAGGGCTCGTCCACCACCACCTTGTCTTGGTAGTAGATGATGGTGTTTGCCGTGCCCAAATCCATGGCAATTTCCTGCGTGAAAAAGTCGAACAATCCCATACCCTAAAGGTAGACGGGTGGACCCGTCACGCCGCGCCCATACAGGGCAATGTGCGCCGATGGTTGATAAGTTTCACTTTGGCCCCAACACGCCGGTGTCAGTTGCCAACGGGTGTGAAATCAGTGGCGGAAGTGACGCACCCCGGTGGTGTACATCGCAAGGCCACGTGCGTCGCAGGCGTCGATGCTTTTTTGGTCGTTGATCGACCCTCCTGGCTGGATGACCGCCACGACCCCGGCGTCGGCCGCGAGCTCCACGCAATCTGGGAAAGGGAAGAAGGCGTCCGAGGCCATGCTCGAGCCGTTCAAGTCGAACCCAAAGTTCTTGGCCTTCTCCACGGCTTGCTTCAGCGCATCGACGCGGCTGGTTTGGCCGGTGCCGCTGGCCAAGAGCTGGCCGTTCTTGGCGAAGACCACGGTGTTGGACTTCGTGTGCTTGACGAGCTTCAATGCGAACAACAAGTCCTCCGCGCTCTCGGGCCGGGCGGTCGCCGTTGTGCACGTCCAGGTGTCGGCCGCTTCCATGCCGTTGTCGCGCGCTTGGACCAAGTACCCATTCAGGGCAGACCTCACGGTCGACTTGGGCAAGTCGCCAGGCTGGCTTTCGAGGAGGATGCGGTTCTTCTTTTGGGACAACACGGCGAACGCGTCGTTGTCGAACCCAGGGGCAATGACCACTTCGCAGAAGAGTTCGTGGATGTGGTTGGCGGTGGCCAAATCAATGGTCCGGTTCGCAATCAACACGCCCCCGAAGGCGCTCGTCGGGTCGCCGGCCAAGGCGTCGGCGTAGGCTTGGGCCAAGGTCTTGCGGGTCGCGCAGCCGCAGGCGTTGTTGTGCTTGAGGATGGCAAACGTCGGCGCGTCGTCCTTGAATTCCTCCATCAACTGCACTGCGGCGTCCACGTCCAAGAGGTTGTTGTAGGACAGCGCTTTTCCGTGCAAGGGCTTGAGCAGCCCGTCCAAGTCGCCGAAGTACTGGCCGGCTTGGTGCGGATTTTCCCCGTAGCGCAGGGTGCGGCTTTGGGGCACACTCAGGTTCAAGGTGTCCACGCTGCCCTTGTCGAGGCTCGACCCGCTGAGGTGGGCGTGGATTATGGTGTCGTAGTGCGAACTCACACGGAACCCGCGGGCCGCGAGGGCCTTGCGCTCTTCCAAGCTGGTCACACCGTCGCGCTTCAGGATGTCGACCAACGTGCCGTAGTCGTTCATGGACGGCACCACTACCACGTCGTTGAAGTTCTTGGCCGCGCCGCGGATGAGGGCGATGCCTCCGATGTCAATTTTCTCGACGATGTCGGCCTCCGAGGCGCCGCTTGCGACGGTGGCTTCGAAGGGGTAGAGGTCCACGATGACCAGGTCGAGGTTGGGCAGGTTGTACTCCGCCATTTGGGCTTGGTCGCCTTCGTGGTCGCGGCGGTTCAAAATCCCCCCAAACACCTTCGGGTGCAAGGTCTTGACGCGCCCTCCCAAGATGGACGGATAATCCGTCACCGATTCCACAGGCACCACCTCGGCGCCCATCGCTTCAATCGCGGCCTGCGTGCCCCCTGTGGAATAGATCGTGACGCCCAGGCGTTTCAATTCGGCCACGATGGGTTCCAAACCGTCTTTGTGGAAGACCGAGATGAGGGCAGATTTGATGTGGCGGGCGTCTGACATGACCTGAGAAATGCGGGGTTTTTGAAAGGCGCAAATCTACGATGCAGTAGCTTCGTTGCATGCTGTGGTTTCGGTTGTTTCGAGAGAGTTTGTCCTTCGCGTGGCACGCGATTTGGACCAACCGCCTGCGCACCTTCTTGAGCTTGCTCGGGGTGATGGTCGGCATCTTCGTGATCAGCGCGGTGTTCACGGTGGTGGACTCGCTGGAAACCGAGCTGCGGGACACGTTCAACATGCTGGACGACGACGTGCTGTTTGTGACCAAATGGCCGTGGTCCGCCGGGGGCGACTACCCCTGGTGGAAGTACGTGCAGCGCCGCCCGCCGACAGAGCGTGACCTCGAGTTGCTGATGCCGCGTTTGACGCTGGCCTCGGCAGGCATGTACCAGTCCAAGACGTTCTTCGATGCGGAGGCGGGAAACAACCGGATGCCTGGGGTGGTCGTGGGCGCAGGATCGCACCAGTACGACCAGGTCATCAGTTTGAACATTGTGCACGGCCGGTACTTCAGCGCGAGCGAAAGCGCGGCCGGCAGTCCAGTGGCGGTGGTCGGTTACGAGGTGGCCCAGCAGTTGTTTGGACGCCACAACGCGGTGGGCCAAACCTTGAAAGTGCGTGGCATTCGCATTGAAGTCATCGGCGTGCTCGGCCAGGAAGGCGAGAGTGTGGTGTCCACAGGACTGGACGAATTCATGCTCGTGCCCTCGGCCTTCGCGCCACGCATTTACGATTCGCGCGCCGACGACAACGCCCAAATCGCCATCAAGGCCAAGCCCGGCGTCGACATGGCGGCCTTGGAGGACGAGCTTGTCCAGCAGCTTCGCGCGGTGCGGCGCGTGCGTCCCGGACGCGAGGACGATTTCTCGGTGAACCGCATGGAAATGCTGACGGGCATCTTGGACAGCATCTTCACTAACCTCGCGGCCAGCGGCTGGTTCATTGCCATTTTCGCCATCCTCGTGGGGTGTTTCAGCATCGCCAACATCATGTTTGTGTCGGTGCGTGAACGCACCAGAATCATCGGCGTCCAAAAGGCCATCGGCGCCAAAAACGCCTTCATTCTGATCCAATTCTTGTTTGAGGCGGTGACGCTGTGTGTGTTTGGCGCGCTGCTGGCGCTGTTGGCCATCCAGGTGTTGGTGTGGGGCGTCAATCTCGCCGACGTGGGCATGACGTTGCACATCGCCCCCAAGCGAGTGCTCATCGCCTTGGCAGTGGCCGTCACATCGGGGCTTGTTGCGGGCCTTGCGCCCGCCCGTCAAGCCGCACGCATGCATCCTGTGGAGGCGATGCGCACGTCTTAAAAGTTCATGGCCAATCCCACCCGCACGGAGTAGGGTGGTAGGGTCACCCCCGCAGTGGCGTTGCTTGTCACGGTGCCGTCGGGTCCGATGGTCAACCGGTCCGCGTCGGCCACTTGCACCACGTTGCCCCCGTCCAGATGACGCATCTCGCCGTACCGGGCAGTCAGAAAGCTGCGCTCGCCCATTTGGACACGGGCCCCCAAGGCGTAGCCGTAACTGAAGTTGGCCGAGAAGAAGGGCACGTCGTTCACCGGGGTGAAGTCGTCCGAGCCGTGCGCCGTGAACCGAGCGCCCAAGAGCGACCCTCGGGCGCCCACAAATCCTTCGGCGAAGGGTTGGATTTTGGCCCGCTGAAACAGCGTGAAGCGCAGCAGGTAGTGGGCGTGCACCATTTGGTTCCGCACCCGCAGCTGTCCTTCCAGTGGCGCTTTGCCGTCCTGCACCACAAACGCCGTGGTGTCAAACCCGCCCATGGGTTGGAACCCGATGTCGAACCCCCCGTCCAACAGTCCGTGGCGATCGTGCTTCATGTACGTCAGGGCAAACCCAAACGTCGGGTCGTCCAGCACCGAGTCCACCTTGCCGCCCTGCCAGTCGGAAATGAGGTGAAATCCCACGTGCCGCCATTTGTCCAGCAGCAAGATGTCGGCCTTGGTTTCAGTTGGGTTGTGGTCCGGCTGCGTGGCCGTGGCCGCTGTCTTGGCGGCTTGGCCCAGGCTGGACAAGCTCACCGCAGCCAAGGCACATGTCAGGAAGAGGGCGCGGGTGGTGTTCATGGGGGTGGGGTTTTGGGTTCGCATTCAACAGGTCAAGCACCGTGCCAAACCTGAATATTTACATAACTCTACGGGAGAGATTCGGGAGGGTTGCACTTCTCCCTGCTTTTTTTGGGGTTTCTTTGACCCATGCAGGAGGAAAAACGTGTTGTGAAGGTGTTGGTCCCTGGTGCGAAGGGACAATTGGGTTCTCGCTTGGTGGAATTTGGAGCTCAACGAGGAGGTTTTCAAGTGGTGGGTCTGGACCAGACGGAACTTGACATCACCGACCCAACGTCCATCCAGGAGGCATTGTCGCACCACGCTCCCGACGTTGTCATCAACGGGGCTGTGTACACTGCGGTGGACTTGGCGGAGAGTGAACCGGAACGCGCTTTTGACATCAACGGCAAAGGGGTGAAGCATCTGGCCCAGGCCTGCAGCCAAAACGGAGTGGCTTTGATTCACGTGAGCACAGATTACGTGTTCGGCGAAGTGGAACGAGTGCCCTTAAGCACTTCAGAGCCCACCGGCCCATTGGGGGTCTACGGCGCCAGCAAGCTAGAAGGGGAAGAGGCGTTCATGGAAAGCGGCGTTCAGGGCGCAGTGGTCCGGGTGGCGTGGTTGTACGACGCACGAGGAAGCAATTTTCTGACGACCATGCTGCGGTTGGCCAACCAACACGGCAGGTTGAAGGTGGTGAATGACCAGCATGGGGTCCCCACATCCGCCCCAGCGTTGGCGGAGGCGTTGCTCGACATGGCCGAGCGCAGACAAGACATGCCGCAGGGCATCCATCATTTCGCCCACGCCGGACACACCACGTGGCACGGATTCGCTTCGGCCATCGTGGGGCATGCCGGATTGGACGTTCCTGTGGAGGCTGTGACCTCCGACGCGTTTCCCACCGCGGCCACCCGGCCGGCTTGGAGTGTGTTGGATGGCGCGCCCCTGCACCAGGAGATGGGATGGACCCTCGAGCCCTGGCAAAATGCCCTGGCGGCGTGCTGGGAATTGCGGGAGGAAGGCTGACCTTTGGGGTTCATGAATGACCAGGATCTCTTGAAGGAGGTCAAGGCCAAAGCGCAGGCCTGGACCCAAGCTCCACACGACGAACACACGCAGCGCATGGTGCGCACTTGGTTGGACACCTGCGACCAGGACGACGACGCCCGTGAGGCTTTGATTGACGCGTTTTACACCGACTTGTCATTCGGGACGGGCGGTTTGCGGGGCAAAATGGGCCCTGGCACCAACCGCATCAACGCCACCACGATCGCTTTGGCCACACAAGGTTTGGCGAACCACCTGTTGAAGATGCACGGCGCACCCACGGCCGAGCAACCGCTTCGCGTGGCCATCGCGTGCGACAGCCGCCACCAGAGCCAGGAATTTGCGCAGATCACCGCCGAGGTGCTCGCCGCGAGTGGGTTGGAGCCATGGTTGTACCCCGAATTGCGTCCCACGCCACAACTGTCTTGGACGGTGCGCGAGTTGGGTGCCGTGGCAGGCGTCGTGGTGACTGCGAGCCACAACCCGTCCATTTACAACGGGTACAAGGTCTACGCCGCCGACGGCGGGCAGGTGGTCGCTCCGGAAGATGCCCAGCTCGTGGCGGAAGTGCGGGCGCTGTCCACAGACCAGCCCGTGGCCCGAACCCAAGACGGAATTCACGTGTTGGACGCCACGTGGGACGACCGTTACCGCGACGTGTTGGCCTCGTTTCGGCTGTCACCAGATTTGGTGGCGAACGGATCGGATTTGACCATCGCGTACACGGGATTGCACGGCACGGGCGCACTCGCCGTGCCCGCGGCCTTGAAGGCCTTTGGATTCAGGAACGTCCATGAGGTGCCTTCCCAGGCGATTCCAGACGGGGCGTTTCCCACTGTGCACAGCCCCAACCCCGAGGAGGGCGCGGCGCTCGCCGAGGCTGTGGCCTTGGCCAAGCAGGTGGGGGCGTCCATCGTGATGGGCACCGACCCCGATTCTGACCGTGTGGGCATCGCGGTGCCGGACGGCGACGGGTTCCGTTTGCTGAATGGCAACGAGACGGCGGCGCTCTTGGTGGACCACGTGTTGGCCAAATGGCAAGCCGCCGGCAAACTCGACCGCCCCTCGTTCGTGGCCAAAACGGTGGTGACCACCGACCTGTTGGCTGAATTGGCTGAGGGGTACGGCGTGGAGGTTCGCGAGACGTTGACGGGGTTCAAGTTCATCGCCGAAGCCATTCGTCAAGAGGAGGGCAAGCTGCAGTACGTGGCCGGAGGAGAGGAGAGCTACGGCTACCTCGTCGGGGACGCCGTGCGCGACAAGGATGCGGTTCAGAGTTGCTGCTTGTTGGCGGAGCTTGCCCACGAGTTGGACCGGGCAGGCGAGACCATGTTGGGCCGTTTGGCCTCGATCCACAAGCGCCACAAGGCGTACAAAGAAGGGTTGGTGAGCCTTGTCAAGGAGGGCCGAAACGGAAAGGCTGAAATCGACGCCATGATGAAGGGGTTCCGCACATCGCCCCCACAGGAATTGGCGGGGGAGACCGTGGTCGAAATCTTGGATTTCCAAACCCGCGAAGCCCGCAATCCGCAAGGGGAAGTGCTCCGTGCGTTGCCCCAAGCGGCGTCCAACGTTATGCAATTTGTGACGGAAGAAGGGTCGCGCGTGACGGTGCGGCCGTCCGGCACCGAGCCCAAGATCAAGTGTTACGCGAGCGTTTCTTCTTCTTGGACCGACGACGTTTCTCACGACGAGATGATGAATCGTCTTCAGCGTCGGGTGGAGGCTCACTTTCAAGCCCTGGGCGTCCGTTGAGGTCAGGCACCTGAAGGTCCCTCACGTCGAGGTTGGGGGCCAGCATGGGCGCCACCGCTTCCACAGGTCCGAGCAAGACACTTTCTCCGCTTTGGTCGGGAATCCAACTTCGTGAGCCTGTCACGCTCGTGACGAGCAGGATGACGAAGGAGAGGATGAGCCACATTTTGGCCAGCCCAAACACCGCGCCTGCGAGCTTGTTGACGAACCCCATGGCCACGAGGTCCAAGGCCTTTTCAATGAGCTTGGCCACGAGTTGGACCACCACGACCACCGCCAAAAAGGTGATGGCGAGGGACGCCATGTGGATGGAATTGGCCGACCAGGACACGTGCGGGGCGAGTTGCTCTGCGGCGAGGTGAGAACCGTGGGCGGCGGCGGCGATGCCACCGGCCAAGCCGACCAGGGACGCCACGGAGAAGACCAGCCCTTTTGTGAACCCGCGCACGGCGCCGACCAACAGGGTCAGAAAAATCACAATGTCCAGGGGGGCCAGGGGCAGGTTTTCCATGTGCAGGCAGGCGTGCCGCCAAGGTAGGGGGTAACTTCGCCTGGACGCCATGGCCCGTTCTGAAGATTCACCACGAGTTGTTGTTCGTTCCTGCGCCCCTTCGGAGGTGGCTGCGGTGCATGGCCTCATCGTGGAATTGGCCCGGTACGAGCGCGCCGAGCAAGAGGTCGCCCTGTCTGTGGAGACCTTGCAGTCGGACATGGCCCAGGGCCGTTTCGAGTGTTTTGTGGCCGAGGCTGCAGGCCAAATCGTGGGCATGGCCCTGCATCACGCGCGCTACAGCACGTGGAAAGGCTTGACTTGGTACCTCGAGGATTTGGTTGTCACCGAAGCCTGGCGCGGCCAGGGTGTCGGCCGTTCTCTTTTCCTTGCCGTGGCCGCCCAGGCGAGGTCGGTGAACGCCAAGCGCCTGGAGTGGCAAGTGTTGGACTGGAACGAACCGGCGATTGGCTTTTACAAGACGTTGGGGGCGTCGTTGACGGACACCTGGCTCAACGGCCGATTGACCGACGAAGATTTGGCGACGTTGCCCTCGCCGTCCAACTTTGCAGCCCATGGCTGAGCAAGTCCCACGTTCCACCCACAAGTTTGGCGGCGCCTCGGTGAAGGACGCCGCGGCCATCCGCCGGGTGGGTCAGCTTTTGGCGAACCACCTGCGCCCTGAAGAACGGGCCGTGGTGGTGGTTTCTGCGATGGGAAAAACCACCAATGCCTTGGAAGAGGTGTGGCGCAGTTCTGGCCCCGAGCAGGAAGGACGTTGGGGCGACATCGTGCAGGCGCACCTCGACGTGGCCGCGGAACTCGGCCTCGACGTGGCCGGCCAACTCCAGAGCGCGTTCGAGGCGTCGTGGCAGGAAGCCCAATCTGCCCAACGCGAAGGCCTCGCCGAAGCGGCGTACGACGCCTTTGTGTCGGCCGGGGAATTGGCCAGCACCACCCTGGTGGCGGCTTGGTGTGCGGCCCAGGGGCTGAACGCGGTGTGGTGGGACGTGCGCGAGACGGTGCACACTTCAGGACCACACCGGCATGCGAGGGTGGACGAATCCGCCTTGGGGGACGCTGGGGCGTCGCTCCGCGAGGTCCTCGCAGCGTCTCAAGTGGTGGTCACCCAGGGATTCATCGGACGGCACGAAAGCGGCCGGACGTCGACCCTCGGACGCGAAGGGTCGGACTACAGCGCCGCCCTCTTGGCTGTGGCGGTCGGGGCCGAGTCGGTGACCATTTGGAAGGACGTGCCCGGCATGATGAACGCCGACCCCAAGTGGCACCCTGAAGCCCAAACTGTGCCCAAGGTGGCCCATGCGGAAGCCCTTGAGTTGAGTTACTACGGGGCGAGCGTCATCCACCCTCGGACCGTTAAGCCCTTGCAGCAGCGAGGCCTTCCGCTTTGGATCCGTTCGTTTTTGGCGCCCGAAGGCCCGGCGACCCTCATCGACGACTTTCCGGATTTGGTGCCGGACCAGCCCATGTTCATTTGGCGCGACGACCAAGTGTGGGTGGAGGTGGCGACCTCCGACCAGAGTTTCTTGGCGGAAGATCACCTCAAGGACCTTTTCTCTGCCTTGGACCGCGCCGGGGTGCACGTGCGCATGATGCAGCAGCACGCGACGCATTTTGGTCTCGTGACCGACCGCGACGACATCCGCCTTCAGACCCTGGAAGAGCTGCTGGGTCAGGCCTTTCAGGTCCGTCGAGAAGACGGGTTGTTGTTGCTCACTGTGCGCCACGGAGACGCCGCAGTGGTGCACCAATTGACGGCGAATCGAGAGGTTGTGGTGGAGCAGGTCGCGGGGGTCACCACGCGTCGCTTGATGAGGAATTGATTCCCCATCGCTTGTTTTTCCCAAACATTTGATTCACATTGCCTGAGCCAAGGGATTGGTCTCCTTTGGCGCGGTAGGATGAACGCAAGTTCTTCCTAGTTCAATGTCAAGTGGGGCGGGACGCAAGTCCCGCCTTTTCTTTTGCCCTGAAATGCAGGCAATCGGGACGGCTCAGTACTCGTCCTCGTTGAAGAAAAAGTCCTCCTTGGAAGGGTAGTCGGGCCAGATGTCCTCAATGGTGTCGAACGACTCGCCGTCGTCTTCCAATTGTTGAAGGTTCTCCACGACTTCCAAGGGCGCACCGGTGCGCATCGAAAAGTCGATGAGCTCGTCTTTGGTGGCGGGCCAAGGGGCGTCTTCCAAGTAGGAAGCCAATTCGAGTGTCCAATACATGGCGTCTTGCTTCTGCGCGCAAAAATAACCGAATCTCAATGCGAGTCAAGCCCTAGGGCAACCAAGGCACATCGCCTTCGCCGTCCTCGTGGGCCAGCCATCGTCCCAGCATGAACAGCGCGTCGGACAGTCTGTTCAATTGCCGCAGCATCAAAGGGTCGATGGGTTCTGCCCGGTTCAAGGCCACGCAACGCCGCTCAGCGCGGCGGCACACGGTGCGTGCGACGTGGGCGTCCACCGCCGACGCAGGTCCGCTGGGCAAGACGAACGTGGTCAAGGCCGGCAAGCTGGCCTCCATCTCGTCCATCCAGGCTTCCAACTTGGCGGCCCCGTCGGGGTCCAACGCGGGCAACTTGTCCGCAAAGGCAGGGTCGGTGGTGGCCAAGTGGCTGCCCATGGCAAACAGGTCGCTCTGGATGCGGGTGAGGTGCGCCGACCACGGCGCCACTGAGGGGTGGGTGCCCACGCGACCGAGGACGGCGTTGAGTTCATCCAAGGTGCCGTAGGCCTCGATGCGGAGGTCGTCTTTGCCGATGCGGCTTCCGCCAAACAGACCCGTGGTGCCGTCGTCGCCGGTGCGTGTGTAAATGCGCATGCCGCAAGCTACGACGGGGCGTACCTTTGGCCTTCATGGACGAGAAGCAACTGCGATACGACCAAGCGTACATGCGGATGGCCCACGAATGGGCTAAGCTGTCCTATTGCGAGCGAAAGCAGGTCGGTGCGTTGATCGTCAAAGACCAAATGATCATCGCCGACGGCTACAACGGCACCCCGAGCGGCTTCCCCAACGTCTGCGAAAACGACGAGGGAGAAACCCACTGGTACGTGCTCCACGCCGAGGCCAACGCGATCACGAAGCTGGCCAAGAGCAGCAACAGCGCCCAAGGCGCCACCTTGTACATCACGCTGTCGCCATGCAGGGAGTGCGCCAAGCTCATCCACCAAGCGGGCATCGTGCGCGTGGTGTATGCAAGTGCCTACAAGGATCCGAGTGGGTTGGAGTTTTTGAACCAAGCGGGGGTCCAAATCGTTGCTCTTCCTGAATGAAGAACTGGCAACCGTTGGGATTGGCGTTGGCCCTCGTGGTCGGACTGTGGTTGGGCCGGGGCTGCGGCGCCTGGGAATCGGGCCACGACTTGTCGCGCGGCCGGTCGTTTCATGAGCACATGGGCGGGTCTGGCGACCAAGCCCGGTTGATGAACGTCTTGCATCGCATCGAAGATTTGTACGTCGACACCTTCGACCGAACCCGACTTGTCGACGTGGCCATCGAGGCCATGTTGGACGAATTGGATCCTCACACCGTGTACTTCTCTGGCGAAGAGCTCGCTTCGATGTCGGAAAACATGGAGGGGAATTTCGAAGGCATCGGGGTGGAGTTTTTGATCCAACAAGACACCCTGATGGTCGTGGCCGCCATTCCTGGTGGGCCTTCGGACAAGGCTGGCATCAGCGCCGGCGACCGCATTGTGGCTGTCGAGGGCGAGGCCATTTCAGGCCCCGAGCTTGACAACAGCAGGGTCATGAAACTTCTCAAGGGGCCGCGCGGCACCGAGGTCAACCTCGGCATCGACCGCCGGGGCGAACCCTTCCAGGTCCACCTGACCCGCGACCGAATCCCCATCCAAAGCGTCGTCGCGTCTTTCATGCTGGAAGAAGAGGTGGGCTACGTCAAGGCCATTCGGTTTGCCGCCAACACCGCCCAAGAGTTCGAGGGCGCGTTGTTCAGCCTGGCCGCCCAAGGCGCCACGTCGCTGGTGGTGGATCTGCGGGGCAACGGCGGGGGCTACTTGAACGCGGTGGTGGACATGCTGGACTTGTTCCTCGACGAAGGCCAAACCATGGTCTACACTGAAGGCAAATCGTCCCCCCGAAGGAACTACATTTCGCGCCGCCGTGGATCTTATGCAGACTGGCCCGTGGTGGTGTTGGTGGACGAGGGCTCTGCCTCGGCCAGTGAAATCTTCGCCGGAGCCTTGCAGGACAACGACCGAGGCTTGGTCGTGGGCCGCCGAACGTTCGGAAAAGGCCTGGTGCAAGAGGAATTCCCGGTGCCTGGGTCAGGCGCCCTTCGGTTGACGGTCGCCCGTTTTTACACGCCGACCGGCCGCGCCATCCAAAAGCCCTACGACGCTTACGAGGAGGACTTCGACGTGCGCTTGGCGTCCGGCGAGTTGTACCACGCGGACAGCATGCCGCTGGTCGATTCGCTGAAGTACACCACGCCTATGGGCCGCGAAGTCTTTGGCGGAGGGGGCATCGCACCCGACGTGTTCGTGGCCTGGGACAGCACGGGCACCAGCGGGTGGGTGAGCGAGTGGATTTGGACCGGGGTCCTGCGTGACGCGGTGTTCTCATGGATGGACCGCCATCGCACAGACCTCGAAGCGTGCAATGCGGTTCGAGACATCGAGTCCCTCGACGCGTGGATCGACGACGTGGTTGCTGTGGTTCGCGAGGAAGCCGAGCGTGGCGGGTGGTCTTGGCGAAACCCCGACGGGGAGGAGGAGGCCAAGTTGCGCCATCGCTTCCTGGCCCAAGTGG
>Ga0163111_10000582_pt1 | contig 21952 bp, 17 predicted proteins | sample CRUFie1St18metaG_FD_109645 | JGI IMG/M metagenome (GOLD analysis project Ga0163111, IMG submission 109645) | Marine microbial communities from the Costa Rica Dome - CRUD Field 142mm St18 metaG | ecosystem: Environmental > Aquatic > Marine > Oceanic > Photic zone | place: Costa Rica: the Eastern... | reverse complement strand
TGGCAGACAAGAAATTTTACTTGCAGAGGATGAAATGCCAGCTCTTATGCAATTGAGAGAAAACTATCGTGATGAACAGCCCCTTGAAGGTGCAAAAATTATGGGTTGCATTCATATGACAATCCAAACAGCAGTTCTTATAGAAACATTAATTGATCTGGGTGCTGAAGTAAGGTGGTCGTCATGCAATATTTTCTCTACTCAAGACCATGCTGCTGCAGCTATTGCTGCAAAAGGAATTCCAGTTTTTGCTTGGAAAGGTGAAACAGAAGAAGAGTATGAGTGGTGTCTCGATCAAACAATAAATAAAAATGGCAAGCCATGGGATGCAAATATGGTTCTAGATGATGGAGGCGACTTAACTATCAAAGTTCATAAGGAATATCCAGATATGCTTAAAAAAATTCATGGTATTTCTGAAGAAACAACTACAGGCGTTAAAAGACTTAAAGAAATGCTTGAGTCTGGAGAGCTTAAAGTGCCAGCAATCAATGTCAATGATTCTTTGACTAAATCCAAAAATGATAATAAGTACGGCTGTAGGCATGGTCTTGATGACGCTATAAAAAGAGGTACAGATATGCTTCTTGCAGGTAAAAAAGCACTTGTAATAGGGTATGGAGACGTAGGCAAAGGTTCTGCAGACTCTCTTGCTCAGCAAAAAATGATTGTGGATATTACAGAAGTAGATCCAATATGCGCTATGCAGGCATGTTTTGATGGTTTTTCTGTAGTTTCTGCTTATGAAAATGGTGAAGTTACCAATGATGGAACAAAACTCAATGAAGAATTACTTAAAAAATACGATTTAGTTGTCACAACAACTGGTAATGTAAATGTTCTTGATAAATTTATGCTTGATGTTTTAAAGTCAGGCTGCGTCATTTGTAATATTGGCCATTTTGATAATGAAATAGACATTGAGCATCTTAAGACTTTTGATTGGTATGAAGTTAAACCTGGAGTTCATAAAGTTAAAAGGTCTAATAAGGATTATTTACTGCTATTAGGTGAGGGCAGGCTTGTCAACTTAGCATTAGCTACTGGTCACCCAAGCAGAGTTATGGATGGGTCATTTTGTAACCAAGTTTTAGCACAAATAGCATTATATAAAGAAGGCTATGCTGCAAAAAGTCCAGAGGATAGAGAGCTTTATGTAAAAGTACTGCCCAAGAAGCTAGATGAAGAAGTTGCAGCTTTGATGGTTCAAGGATTTGGAGGTACACTTACAAAATTAACAAAGGACCAACAAGACTATATATCAGTGAATGAAGAAGGACCATTTAAAGGTGATTCTTATAACTATTAGTTTAAAATAAACTTTTTAGGCTGAGTGGCAGAGTGGTTATGCAGCGGACTGCAACTCCGTGTACATCGGTTCGATTCCGTTCTCAGCCTCCATGAAATGTTATTTAATAAAGAAAATATCAAAAAATTAGTCATCAATGAAGAATGGCAAGAAGTAATCAAGTACTTAAAAATTTTTGAAAAAAGTGAATTAAAAAATAAAGAATTTATTATTTTAAATCTCTGGAAAGCTTACGAAAAGCTAGGACTCCAAAAAGAGTCGTTGCAATATTTAAAAAAAGCAATTGATACTAATCCAAATAACGCAACTTTAAATAGAGCGTATGGAGACCATTTTTTTCGAAACGAAAAATATGAGTCAGCAGAAAAGTATTTCAGAAATGCTTATGATTTAGATAAAAATAATTCAGTATTTAATCATAAATTAGGAAATAGTCTTTTAAAGTTAAATAAAAAAAATGAAGCACTCAAGTTTTTGAAAAGAGCAGCAGAATTAAATGAAAACCTAAATATTGGCTCACTAATAAATGAAATTGAGAGACAAATAAAAAACAAAAAAAATGAAGCATCATCTTTTTACTATGATGAAGTATTTGCTAGTTCTCAAAAATATATTGTAAAAGGAACTGAGTCATCTTTAATGCGGGTTTGGACTGAAATAATTAAAAAAATAAGAGAAAGAAATTTTAAAGCAATTCTAGATTTAGGCTGCGGTCCTGGACAATTTGCTGAAGTCATAGAAACGTATGTTGATCATTGTAGTTATATTGGTATTGATTTCAGTAAAGTTGCTATTGAGAGTGCACAAGAAAGATGTCCAAATTTTAAATTTTTTCAAAATAAGCTCCCATTATCAGATTATGAACATTATGGCTATTTTGATGTGATCATTTGTCTGGAAGTGCTTGAACACATAGAGAATGACTTAGACGTTATTGATAGTTTGCCAAGTGGTAAAAATTTAATGATGACAGTTCCAAATTATAATAGTTTTGGACATTTAAGAATTTTTAAAAATGAAGAAGAAGTTAAAAAAAGGTATGAACGTTTCTTTAAATCACTTTCTGTGGAACCAATTATGCTAGCTGGTAAGAATATAATTTGGTTATTTTTCGGACAAAAATACTAAAATAGTCTGTTATACCATTCTAGGTCTGTCTCAAATTGCTCCAGTTCTCCACGACCATAATATTGTGGATGTATAAGCATTCTATATCTTTTTCCAGGCTGCATATTTTTGATCCATTCGTTTAGATTTGTATTTTCTTGATTTATCTTAAGCCTTCTTTTAAGACCACCGTCAGAATAGTAACCATTGAATTTACAAGAAAACTTATTGTGAATCCATCTTAATTTTTTGAAATATTTATGAGTATCTTCATCGGAATAAAATTTTTTATATCCTCCATTTCTTATATCTTTCATATAATCGAATGAAACGTTACCGATACCATCCAAGACCTTTCCTCCATGAGGTGAAAAAAAAGATATATTAAATTCCTTTAGAATCAATATATCTTTATAGAAATTCTCATATACAAAATCTTCATTAAAACCTGATGTATGTATAGCATTACAATGATAGCCAATCATAAAGCCTTCGGATTTTAAATTATGAAGTTCATTGAATGAAATTGGGTAACTTTCTATTTCTCCCGACTCATTGCTGCCTTGCCATCTTGCAAATGTCATTATGCTTGCAACAGCATTGAGTTTCTTTTCATGCTTTGAAAGTGCAATTGTGCTCTGAAATCCAGCGTCAGTATCATGCTGTATTAAGACATATATGTTTTTATCGCCTCTTTCTTTAATCTTTTGATTCCACCTTTTAAATTCATCTGGATAACCATTTTCAAAGTCATAATCATTTTCAAATTCTAAATCATCATAAGTAATAAATTTTACGCCCATCGAATTTAATTTATCTAGACTTTCAAGATAATAATCTAGAGGAATGACAGGCTTTACTTTTTCAATATTGTCCATTTTTATTAATCAATCTGACTTTCAATATTTAAATCAAGTTTAAACCATTCAGCAAACTGTCTCCCCTTTCTTTTTTCGATGTTTAAGTCCATTTCAATATTTTTATCCTTGTTATTTGAGGTTTCTTTAAATCCAACTCTATCAAGAGTCTCAAAGATTTGTTGATTTCGTGAAGTCCTTGTTACATTTATTTGAATATTTTTTAATCTATTATCATTTGAATAGCCAATAAGTTCCTCTATCAATGCATCCTCTACTCTTCTTCCCATCGCCCTGCAACTTAAAGCTAATTCATCAATAATTAGGGTTTCATTTTCTATTCTTGAGAGAGCAGTACCAATAATTCCATAGTCGCCAAATTTATCACCAAGCTTAACAATATGAGAAGTTTTATTTTTGTCATTAAAATATTTATTTGATTCTTGCAAAGACAATCTCTTCAAAGTTGCATTCATTTGATTTGTTCTCTGTATAATTTCAAAAATTCTATCGAGCTCATCTGAATTTGATTGTCTAGTTTCAAGCCTCATGTCACAGTCCATCAAGAAATTTTCGAAATTGGCTGTGCCAAATTTCTTTTCAGCTTTAGATCTTTTTGTATTTGATTTATACATATCTACTCTCTTTGAACTCTCTAATGTGATATTTCCTCCTTGGTGAAAAATAGGTAATTCAGGGGCTATCAAAATATCCTGATCAGAAAATACTTGAACCTCTGGTAAGCTATTTTTAACCTCTGTTCTTTCAAATTCACTGTCATCAAAAAATGCTATTGTATTTACATTAATATTCAACTCATCTGCAATACTTTTTATATTTTCTGATTTGGGGTTCCAGTTAATTCTGTTTGTCACGATACAATCAGATAAAAGAAAATATTTTTGAATCACTTTTATAATAAGTTCTTCATCTTCTGGATCATTCTTTGAGCAAAGACATACAGGTATACCTCTTTGTGACAATGACCATAATCTTTGGAATAGAGTCCTTCTAATTTTTACTCCTTCTTCACCATCCTCGCGCAGAATACCATCCCAGAGTGTATTATCGCAATCAACCACAAGACATTTAATTCTTTTCAATTCTTTTGATGTGCAAAACAATTGATGTATGAAAAATTCGGCTAATATTTCTCCTCCTTCTTTTGAAGGATGGCCACCTAATTGTTCAAAAGCTCGTATACGATATCTATTCTCGCCATTATTTCTATTTCTTGGTGCCTTCCCCTCTCTTTCAAAAGCAATTTCAACATCCAATATAAATACGTCTGGTTTAGATTTTGCATAATCTAAGAGCCTTAACTTATATCTATTTAAAAACTCACCAACAGAATAGTTGTTTTCTGGTACAAGGTAGTCAAGGAAACCAAGCGCTGGTGTGAAATAACCAATATGAGTTAATAACCAAATTTTAATTTCTCTACTTTCACGGATTTTATTTACACTCCAATCCAATGCTCCTAAAAGTGAATCAAGATCATCATTCATTTCAGTCTCGGAAATGAAGCCTCCTTTTTTTTGAATTTTATTAATAAGTGGCCTAATAATTTGAATCTGTGAAAATATCACATTTTTTGCTACACCTTCATTGAAGACCGAACTCCCCGATATTAGTTCTGAGTATGGATCCATTGCCAAATGACTTTCAAAAGAGTGCCTTATGTTAAAACCACACTTTTTAAGATGTTCTGAGAAGTGCGTTAATTCACATCCTGCAATAATATCGACTGTTCTAGTATGATCTGTGAGATCATTTATGATTTCGGTACCTTCCCAGGAAAAAAACCTTTCATTTGCCTCAAGAACTTTGCTGACTTCTTGAAATTTATAAGCTTTGCTTATTCTGCCATCATTGTTGTTTCCTCCATTTCTGGCAGCAAAATTCACTAATTCAGAAATGTTTTCTTTACTATCTGTCATTTAATAAATTCTCATAGATTGTATACATTCTTTTATATTGTTCAGACTGAGAGAACTCTATTATGAATTTATTTTGTTGTGAATCATCATAAACATATTTTTCTTTGTTATTTGTTACTTTTTTTATTGCTGCTGCTAAAGCAAATTCGTTTCCTGAGTTATAAATTTCACCTCTTTTTCTTTCTAGAATAAACTTTGATGCACTTTCAGTATCGCTACAAATAATTGGTACATTTGCAATACTTGATTCAAATAGCTTATTTGGCATTGAGTAGAGAGTTGATTTTGAAACTGGAAGTGTTGTGACTAGGGAGTAATCAAAATATCCTATAAAATTACAAAGATTCTCTTCTAATGAGTCGAAGAAAAAAACTCTTTCTCCCAGTTCAAATCTGTCCAAAAGCAAGTGAACTTTTCTAAGAAATGATTTATTATTTCTTGGCCCAACCAAAGCTAAAGCATGATTTGGCAGCATCTCTAATGATCTCACAGCTGTTTCAATTCCTCTTCCAACTGTTAAATTACCAACATGCAGACCAACTGCATCAAAATCGTTAAATAATGATGGAAGCTCTTTAAATGCTATTTCTTTTTCAAAAGAACCTTGAAATCTATTGTGTCCTCTTAATATTATCTTTGATTTTTTATTTGTTTTAATACCAAGAATACTTTTCGATAATTTTCTTTTTAGGAACTTTTCCTCGTATTTGTCTAGAATGAATTTATTTTCCTCATCATTGCTTAATTTACTAAGTTGATGATTCAAGACATCAACCTGTTTTTCCAATGTTAAGTATTTATTTTTTAAAACTGGATCATCATTGTCAATATTCTTGATATTTTCTGAATTTTCTACATTTAATTCTTCTGTTTGATCAAGAAGGTGCATTTGATTTTTCCCTTCTGAGGTAAGAACTTTTAATTTTTTAGCTAAGCCGAAGTAATTACTTTTAAGGCAGTCATCAATTAGCAGGCTTAGACTATCTTCATCTATGTCCTCAAAATCCTGTTCAGCTGCATCTAATAGTCTATAAAGACATTTATCATCAATGAGAGTAACTACTTTGCTTTGATCATTTCTGGTATCAATCAAATTTTCAGATGGAACGTTAAAAATTATTGTTGGTTTTTCACTTAGTTTATAAATATCTCTCAAGTTATTGGCAATTTCTTCACTTACAGTTATTACGGCATCTGCTTTTGTTATATATTTTCTCTCCTGGTTTCTTATATATTGATTTGTCAAAGGGTCAGCAGGTGGGTTTTTGTTTTGTTCAAATTCATGTGAGTCGAATACAACCTTGCAGTTTATCTCATCTTTTAATTCAATTCCTGTCCTTAGAGTTTCTAAGTCATGGCAATGTATAAGATCAGGTGAAAAATCTTTTACAAAGCTTTTTGATGTTTTTCTAAATCCTCTTTCAAGTCTTTTCATGGAAGGTGCTCTTACAGAACTATGTTTTGTCAATCTGAGAAATTTTGTAATTTGTGATAATAGTGAAAGAAAATTTGCCAAAAAGTCTTCTGTAAAAGATGGTATTTGCTTATATCTTCTTTCCTTCGGATTACTAAAAAAATCAAATTTTGGATAGATTCGAACGTAGTTTACCCCATTAATTGAGTCAACTGGATTTACACCATTTTCCCACATTGCAAAAATAGTTACGATATAGCCTTTTCTAACGCCTGCTTCGGCAGCTTTAATTACCCTCCAATCTGGGTTGCATGAATTTTTTACTAAATGAGCTACTTTCTTCATGGATTGATTATAATATAAATTATGTCCGAAAAAAATTTATACATTCATGAAACTGCAATTGTAGAAAATATTGAAAACATTGGAGATGGTACAAAAGTTTGGCATTGGTGCCATATCTCAAAGGGAGCAAAAATTGGAAAAAATTGTAGCTTTGGTCAGAATGTGTATGTCGCAAATACTGTGGAAATTGGAGATGGTACCAAAGTCCAAAATAATGTTTCTATTTATGACGAAGTATATCTTGGGTCAAATGTTTTTTGTGGACCAAGCATGGTTTTTACAAATGTTATAAACCCTAGATCTGGTATAAATAGAAAATCTCAATATTTGAAAACTATTGTTAAAGAAGGGGTAACTTTTGGAGCAAATTGCACTATTGTTTGTGGTGTGACTGTCGGAGAATATGCCTTTATTGCAGCAGGAGCAGTTGTAAATAAGAGTATTAATCCGTATGAACTTGTTGCTGGAGTTCCTGCAAAAAAAATCGGATGGATGACTGAGTTTGGTGAAAAAATAATCTTTGATGAGAACAATAAGTATGTTTGCGAACATACAAAAAAAATATATGCATTAAATGATGGGCTAGTTGAAGTTATATAGACCTAATCACAAAGAGTAGTGATTTTATATTTTTGCTTGCATCATGCTTGGCACAGACTTCCTTCAAGTTTAATTTTCTAATATTTTCTAACTCTTCATTGGTATAGTTGGAGTATTGAATTAGAGACTTCAGAGCATTCTCACCTATATTTAAATTATCACCTTTGCAATCAATGATTGCTACTCCGGCAGCTTTATAATCCAGTTCTTTATTAAATGATTTGCCATATTTGTAGACTGATTTATTGTGATATGAAAGTAGACCAGCATCAAAATCAGCGATTATCTTAAGAAGTTCATTTTTTTTATAATATTTTTTGATGAATTTTACTTTTAGGTCATATTGTTTTGAATAGTTTTCTAAGTCTTTAGATTCGGGGAAACCAATTACGGTAAGTCTGGCATTTAAGTGAGGCATATGTTCTTTAAATAATCTAAAGCCTGTTATAAATTCCATTGGATTATTTTTTTTCTTTAAAGAACCTGAATAAATAAAATTGTATTTCTTTTCTTTAAAATTAGTTATTTCATTCAAATTATTTGTATCGATTATTTGGGGAAGATAGAAGAGTAACTTTTTCTGATTAAGCCCTCTATCTTTTAAATATGATCGAAAATCATGCATGGTATGTACAATTAAGTCAGATTTCTGTAAAAGTACTTTTTCCATCCATAAAGAAACAATAAAAAAGGGGTTGAAGGAGGATATATTGGTAAGGTCTTGAACTGATGTTTTCCAAACATCTCTTACCTCAAATACAAATTTTTTTTTCATAATCTTTGCTTTAATTAAAGCCATGAAACATGCAAATATATTCGGGGTTGAGCAGTAAATTACATCTTCTTTAAACTTTATAAATAAAAGCTTAAGTCCAAACTCAATGTAATAAAAAAACCTTTGCATAGTTCCATGATTTTTAAAAATACTCTTAAGAACTATAGTATTTAGATCATTTTCATTTTCTGGGTATCTGCTTGATCTTACTAGTTTTGCTTCTGCACCATGTAAATTTAAAAAATTAAGTAAATGAAGATACCTATCAAGCCCATATTGATGTTTGAGCTCTGTAAATTGATTAATTAGTAGTATTTTCAATTAATATTTCCGAGTATACTTTGAATAGTTTTTCTTCTTCTTTTTGCCAATCATAATTTTTTAAGTTGAAGCTTTCACGAATTATTTTATGATTTTCATAATTATTTATTAGCTCATTTAGGACTTTATCAACAACATCTAAGGTCTCTTCAAATTGATCTGGATTCACATAGTAAACGCCTTTTACATCGTCAAATTTTCTTTTTATAACATCAAAGTCAGAGCATATTGCTGGCACCCCATTTCTCAGATATTCATACATTTTAGTAGGGACTGCATTGATGTAATTTTCTGTTTTCTTAAGCAGACAAATTCCTAAAATAGATCCTTGCAATACCTTTGGGATATCATCATAGTTCAGATAACCACAGTAGTAGTCACGTGATGGTGACTCCCATCGCCCATATAAATTAAAATCGAGATCATATTTTTTAGCAATTAAACTGATCCTATCAAAATACTCAAAACCTCTATTTGAGCTTATATCTCCAATATAAATAATCTTATTTCTAGTTGCCTCTAGATAGTTTGTTCTTTGTGGGTAGTTAGATATTATTTTTACATTGCTGCCACTAAAGTTTCTTTTAATGTCATCATCAGCTACGACTATGTAGTCTAAAAAGTACTGTGCTACCTTCTCAAGCAAGATATAAAATTTTTGAAAAAGGCTCATAAAAAATAATTTTAAGTTTTTATTTTTATAATTTCTTCGATGAAAATTTTCATGTATATCAAACACAACCTTCTTTCCTAAAATTTTTAGAATAAATGCAGATATAATTAGTTCAGGATCATGTAGATGTGCAACTTCTATATCATGTTTTTTGCATAGACTTAAAACTTTAAATTGATTACCAAAAATCCTTTTTATTAATTTTCTATTTTTTTTTAGCGGTTTGAAGGTTATGCCTTTAAGTAACAGATTATTTGAGTTAGCCCCTTTTAAACAGAACAGATGTACATCATATTTTTTTGCTAATGAATAACATTCTTTGTACACAATTCTTGGATCATCTGAGTAGTGGGCAGTTGAGATATGCGCTATTCTTTTTTTCAAACTTCTGAATTATTGGCTTCTAATAGGCTATCACAGATAATGTCTTGATCTTCTTTTGATAGATAAGGATGCATAGGCAGACTTAGGACCTTCTTTGGCAAAATTTCTGAAACTAACAATCCATCAGGATCAGATAAGCAGTCTTTATAAGCATCTTGCATATGAAGAGGAATAGGATAATAGACTACTGTTGGAATATTTTTTTCTGCTAAATAACTCTTAATTTTGTCCCGATTTTCAGCTTGAATTGTATACTGAGCCCATGCTGAAATTGAGTTATCTGTTAATTTAGGACAGATGAAATCGTGCTCTAGCCTCTTATTATAATACTCAGAAATCGCCTTTCTTTTCTTCATTTCATCAGGAAATATAGCAAGTTTTTCTAGAAGAATAGCTGCTTGTAAGGTGTCGAGTCTTGAGTTTACACCTATATTTATATGTTGATACTTATGGGATCCTTTTCCGTGCAGTCTAATGCTATTAATTTTTTTTGATAGTTCTTCATCATTTGTGAATATAGCACCACCATCACCATAGCACCCAAGAGGCTTTGCAGGAAAAAAGCTTGTAGTAGTAATATCTCCGTAGCAACCAATATGCATATTATCTACTTGTGATCCAAAGCTTTGTGCTGCATCTACTATGAATTTTATACCATACTTTTTGCAAATATCGGAAAGATTTTTGTGGTTACATTGTTCTCCAAAAAGATCTACACCAATTAAGCATGCTACTTTTTGTCCTTTAGACTTAATTGATAATATTGACCTTTCAAGGCTCTCAGGGCAAACGTTATATGTCCTATCATCAACATCTAAAAAATATGGTTTAGCTTTTAATTGAGCTACAGTTTCAGCAGTAGCAACATATGTAAAACTTGGAACCATAACGATATCATCGGACTTAATATCTAAAGCCATGAGTGCTATTGTTAGAGCATCAGTCCCATTTGCACAAGTCAATGCATGTTTTACATTTAAAAATTCCTTTAGTCTTTCTTCAAAATCTCTAACTTCTGGACCCATAATATATGTTCCATGATTAAGTACATCTGCTATTCGCAGATCAATCTTTTCCCTAATAATTTTCTGTTGGGCGGCTAAGTCAATAAAATTAAAATTCTCTTTATATTCGCTCATAAGTTTTCTAATACCTCAATTACATCAACTCCTTCAGATGCGTCAGTAAGTGGTATATTGCCATTTTCAATACAATCAATAAAGTGCATTAACTCATTTTGTAGCGGTTGTGCTTCAGTTAAATCTACATATTCTTCATCACCTTTTTCAATTTCTAATCTATCTTCGATTGTTGTGATTTTATTTTTTATAAGTTTTACTTTTTGATTCCAATTCTTTGTATCATCAAAAACTATGGCACCCTTACTTCCTGTGACAATTAATTTATGCTCTTTAATTGGGCTGAGCCAAGACGTAGATATCTTTGCACTACAATTTTCAAAATTTAAAAATATTTCAGCATTATCTGTTATGCCTTTATGTAAAGCTGTTTCTTCATATGATTTAATTTTTAATGGTTTTTGTTTAACTAACGCAAGAATCATAGATATGTCATGAGGAGCAAAACTCCACATAACATCTTCATTATCTCTTATTTTGCCAAAACTTTTACGTAAAGAATGTATATGAATTATATCTCCAATTCCTCCATTATTAACAATCTTTAGTACTTCATTAAACCCATTGTGATAACGTAAAAGATGACCGACTTGCACAATAGTATTATTTAATTTTGCAGCATCCCGTATATCTTTAGCATCTTTTATTGATGTGGCTAATGGTTTTTCTATAAAAATTGGCATGTTTAGTTTGATTAGTTTTAGGGCAATGTCTCGATGAGTTTCGGCTGGTGAAGCTATACAGATACCATCTAAATGTTTCTGATTTTGAATTTCATTAAGTTTGAAACTTTTGATTTTGTATTGGTTTGCAAAATTTTTAGCTATTTGATTATTGAAATCACATACAGAATCTAGGCATTTTAATTCATGAAGGGTTCTGATTATATTTTTACCCCAATAACCACATCCAATTACAGCTATTTTAGGCTTTGATAATTCTTTCATTGTATGCGTTCTCAGGTAAGCAATTTCTTGTGTCAACTAAAAGCTTTGATTCAGAAATTACTTTTGCAACGTCATAGTTTGAATGATCAGTACATATCAAAACCAAATCATAGTTAATATAGCTTTTATCTTGCAAATTTACTCTCTCAAGGTTTTGAAAATGTGGATACTCTCTCATCTTTGGGATTTTTTTTATCAAAGGATCATAGAACTCAACATTTGCACCTTTTGCAATAAGTCTATTCATAATTTCAATAGAAGGACTTTCTCGCATATCATCAACATCTTTTTTATATGCAACCCCCATAATTAGAACCTTTGACGATTTAAGAGGCTTTCTGTTTTTGTTAAGAAGTTCTTGGCATTTATTTATAACGTATGCAGGCATGCTAGCATTAATATCACCAGCTAATTCAATAAATCTTGTCGACATAGAAAATTGTCGGGCTTTATAAGTTAAGTAGAATGGGTCAACCGGAATGCAATGGCCTCCAATTCCAGGTCCTGGGTAAAAAGGCATAAATCCAAATGGCTTCGTTGATGCTCCTTCAATAACATTCCAAGTATCAATGCCCATGTTGTCGTAAATTACTCTAAGCTCATTTACAAGGGCTATATTGACCGATCTAAAAATATTTTCAGTTAATTTAACTGCTTCAGCTTCATATGTTGAATTCATTGGGTGAACTTTTGTTAATTTTGAGTAAATATCTATTGCTAGTTTAAGGCTTTTTTCATCGTCCGCCCCCACAACTTTTGTAATATTATCAATTTTAAAATTTTTATTTCCAGGGTCTTCTCTTTCTGGAGAATATGCTAGAAAAAATTCTGAGTGGCATTCAAGACCACTTTTTTCCAATATAGGTTTAATAAGTTCATTTGTTGTGCCTGGGTATGTGCTTGACTCAATAAGAACTAGATGGCCCTTTTTTAAGTTTTTGCTAATTGAATGAGAAGTCTCTTCAATGTGTCCCATAAAAGGGTTACGGTATTTATCGATTGGGGTTGGCACACATACAAATATTACATCTACATTTGAAAGTTCAGCAAAATCAGAGGTTGCAAAATCTCCATCTTTTAATAATGTTTTGACTTCGTTGCTTTCAATATGCTTTATGTACGATTTGCCTGAATTTAATAAGTCTATTTTTGACTGATCGACATCAAATCCTTTGACGTCAAAACCTATTTTTTTATATTCAATCGCCAAAGGAAGGCCTACATAGCCAAGACCAATAACACCTAATTTTTTTTTACGTATATTCATAGTTTCTAACATTAAAATTGTATTAATTTTACACTTAAATTGATCAGATTGGAGCTAAGAGAATTTAAATATACTCTTTATTTAACCTAGAGACGATATTTATGCCAAAGAAGATGAATAATAATATAATTGTGAAAATTATGGAGTTAAGAAATGTCTTTTTTCTGTCTGGATCTGTAGGAATATTTGGTTCTGAAATTATTTTTAGGTTATCAGCAACGAAGCTTTGAGAAATATTCTCTTCATACAGCTTTGCCAATAGCTCTTTTGTTATATCAGCATCAAATTCAGATAAAAGTCTCAAAGGAAAAAACTCTTCTCCATCATAATTATTGCTTTTTCCAGATGCTCTGCAATTTTCAACTTGAGAGTCTGCTATGTTTAGCAAGAGTTCAGTTCCTGTTTTTGCATCGAAAAGTTCTTCGCCAATTTTAACTGGATCATTTGACTGTTTCTTATTTAATACTGAGAGAATATCACAAAGACTATTGATTGAGCTTATTGTAGAATTCAGTCTATTCTGTTCATTGAAATAGCTATAAAGGGTTGCAATTATTGCAAGATTTACTTCAAACCCAATCTTATCATCATAGCCTAAGGTTTGAAATTCAACAGTTTTTGATTGATCATTAATTATTATTGATGTTATGTGCTCAATATTTCTAGGGCTTGCATAAGAAGAAGAATTAAAAGGGTCAAAACTTGATGGCTTGAGTCTCTCTAAATCTATACCACTTGTTTTAAGTTGTAACTTTAAATCTTGAAAAGCTTTTTTAGAAGTAAGGTATTCTCGCATTTGATACACTTCATGAGCATTCTGGCCCTGCATAGCAAAGAAAGGATTATTAAAGTCTATATTTTTATTTTCTTGCTCCTCTTTTATAGAAATTATCATCTGCGATGTGTAAGCATTAGGTGAAACAAAGGCATTATAGATAAGTGATAAGATAAAGATTAAGGGAATAATATAAATTTTATTTAGATTGTTTTCTTTTAATAATTTCTTCATAAAACCTTACACCTTCTTCCATATCATACTTTTGTGATATTTTTTTGTCATGTATAACATAACACTTATTGCAGTTTTCCCTGATAGTATTCATATTATGGGAGCATAATAATATTGATGAATTGTCTCTGAGGTTCCTAAAATACTCCGCAGCCTTTTTTCTAAATACACTATCTCCCACAGATATCACTTCATCAAAGATCAAGAAATCAAATTTAAAACTTAAAGATAGAAAGAAAGCTAGTTTTGATTTCATTCCTGCTGAATAGGTAGCAACACGTGCATCAAGATCGTGATCAAGTTCTGAATTTTGTTTTACAATTTCGAATATTTCAGATTTGTCAGCTCCAAGCAGATCAGAAAGAAAGTAAATATTTTGCTTGCCAGTAAGCGTTGGAACTAAAGAAGAAAAGATACCAATTGGCCAAGATATTGTTCCATTCTTCTCAACCCTTCCAGTTGTAAGTGACTCTGCTCCAGAAATAATATTACAAAGTGTTGTTTTTCCAGTACCATTTAATCCCAATAATCCAACTGATTCTCCTTCATCAATCTCAAAATTACAATTAGCAAAAACTTTTTTTCTTTCCCCTAGCATAGAATGAAATTCTTTTGAAAAATTTTGAATTCTTACATACTTCATATGAATCTTCTTAGAATAAATTGTGTTTTGACATAATATGTTGGGAGGATAAAAATTATAAGGCCACCAATAAACTTATATGTATAGTTAAGGCTAACACCATCAACGCTGTTATAAGTAAAAAGTGTTCGAACCTCCTCAAGAATATGGACCATAGGGTTGAAAAGAAAATAGTACTGAATCTCTTTTGGTAATGAATCTAGAGGAAAGAATACACAAGAAAGGAAAAGTAAAGAAATCGGTACATAACTATGGATAGTTATAAGAAATTTATTTTCAAAAATGATCATAGATACTAAAAATTGATATGCAAAACCAAGCAAAGCTCCTGCAAGTATTAACTCAAGATATTTAATAAAGTCAAACGTATACTCTTGGTAACTCGATATTCCAAAGCACAGAAAAAAAATAGGAGAATAAATTAAAAAGATTGAGATACAGTTTGCTAGAACTAGAGAGAAATAATTTACATTTGGAAGGTATAAAATTACTCTTCTATTATCAAGGTATGTAGAAGTGCCAATTAATTCTCTAATTAAAAAGAATATAGCTGCTGGAAAAAGGAATAACTTTATTGCATCTTCTATGGACAAACCATTAGAGAATGCTCTAAGGACTAAGCTTACTAGCAAAGTAATAAGCAATGGCCTTAAGATTGTGAAAAAATAACCAAATGTTAATCTTCCTTCTTGATCCAAATAAGTTTGTATTACTAAAGCGTTAATAGATCTGGTGAAGGAAACAAATTTGTTACTAAATTTGGGTACTATTCTTTTATAATTTAACACTTTAAAGATTATAATTGCTTAAGCTCTATGAAGGAAAAAAAAATAGCAATTGTAGGACATGGTTTTGTTGGTAAAGCCACAGAAAGTATTCTGAAAAAAAATGTAGCTACTAAAGTCATTGATCCGAAATATGGTAATTCTATAAAAGATTTAGAGGTTTTTAATCCAGACCTTATTTTTATTAGCGTGCCTACACCAATGGGAAAATTTGGTCAAAATGGTGAAATCATTGAAAAAGTTATCAATGAAATTTCTGAAATTAATTTGAAGTCAATTATTGTAGTAAAAAGCACAGTAGTACCAAGCAATCTAAAGAGAATTACCGATCAGATTAATGGCATTGTTTATAATCCAGAATTTTTAAGAGAAAAGCATGCACATAAAGATTTTGTTAATTCAAATTTTATTTTATTAGGCGGCAGGAGGGCTGAAGCAGAAGAAGTAAAAAGCTTTTATCTGAATTATACGATTTGCAAAACAAAGAATTTTATTTTTACAGATCATTTCAGAGCATCACTTGTTAAGTATACAATCAACTCTTTTTTAGCTTCCAAGGTATTGTTTTTTAATTGTATTAATGAGCTCTTTGAGGCTGAAGGATACTCCGGTGAAGATTGGAAAGAATTTATTGAATTCATTTCTCAAGATAAAAGGATTGGAGCTTCTCATATGGATGTGCCCGGTCATGACGGTCGAAGAGGATTTGGCGGTGCTTGCTTTCCTAAAGATATTGATGCATTGATAAAATTCGGAAAATTAAAAGAAACAGACATGGAGCTTCTAGAAAATATTCAAAAAATAAATAATAAGATTAGGTCAAAATATAAAGTTGAAACTAAAAGAGAGATAGAGCAAGATATTGAATTCAATTAAATGCCCAGGTGGTGAAATTGGTAGACACAAGGGACTTAAAATCCCTCGAAGGAAACTTCGTGCCGGTTCAAGTCCGGCCCTGGGCACCATTAACTAGTGAATATTTTAATCACAGGAGTTGCAGGGTTTATTGGGTATCATGTAGCCAATAAACTCACTTGTATGGGATTTGATGTTGATGGAATAGATCATCTATGTGATGAAAATAGTAATACACTAAAAAAATTAAGGCTTAAAAATTTAAATTCTCAGAAGAACTTCAAGTTTCACAATTCTGATATTCACAACATAAATAGCTTAAAACTAAAAAATAAATATAGATGTGTTATTCATCTTGCTGCAAAAGCAGGTGTAAGACAATCACAAGCTAAATCTTCAGAATATTTGATGAATAATATAATTGGTCATAATAATGTCCTAAATTTTAGTTTAGAGAATTCAGAGAGAATGGTTTATGCTTCCTCTTCATCAGTATATGGCGAGCATAAAAATAATTTTTCAACTGAATCAGACCATACAGATAACCCAACAAGTATTTATGGTATTAGTAAAAAAACTTGTGAAATGATTTCAGAAAATTGTTTTTTAAACAGCTCTTTTCCTCAGATTGGTCTTAGGTTTTTTACAGTATATGGTGAATATGGGCGCCCTGATATGGCGTATTGGATTTTTACAAAAAACATAATTGAGAGCAAAGAGATTACTTTGTTTAATAATGGAGAGATGTTAAGAGATTTTACTTATATTGATGACATCGTTGATGGCATTATAAGATGCATAGAGCTGAATAATTATGATAAGCATTCAGTATTGAATCTTGGAAGAAGTGAGGTAAGAAAGACTAGTGAAATGCTTAGAATTATAGAAAATTTATTAAACAAAAAAGCTATTGTTACTTCTAAGCCAAGACTTCCTATTGATGTATCTCTCACCTCTTCATCAAATATACATGCTAATAGTTTGTTGGGGTATGATCCCAAAATTTCTCTTGAATTTGGTCTTGAGAAGTTTGTTAAATGGTACATGAGATTCAAAAAAGAAATTTAAAAAACACATGATATTGGTGTTAATATAAACCCTAATGAAATCAAAAATTCTACTCTTCATCGCCTCAGTATCTCTTTTTATTTCCTTAGGCAATCTGCATGGGCAAGAAACACCTGAAGAACTTCCTGAAGGATTTGAAAATTTAATTGAAGATCGTATCAAAGAAGAGGCTGCTATTAATTCACAGCAAGTCATTACAACAAATGAATTGGACTTAAAAAAAGATACAAACGAAGAGAGTAATAGGATATTTGGTTTGGATTTTTTTAATTATGTTGTTGATACAAACTCGCCAGTATTAGACATCCCTTTATCGTCTGATTACCTTATTTCATTTAATGATGATTTAGAAATCTTGCTCACTGGAAATATTAATAAAATATTCAATGTAAGAGTAGATATGTCTGGAAATATTCTCATCCCGGAGATTGGGAGCACATCTATAATTGGTTTAACAATAGAAGAAGCAAATACAAAGATATCAGTCTTGGCAAAAGATTTTTATATAGGAACAAAAAGCTATTTAAGTGTAAAAAAACCTTCTTTAAAAAAGATTTCAGTAATTGGTAATGTTAAAAATCCCGGAACATTCTTAGTGAACCCTTTCATTACACTTACTGAGGCTATTAAGTACGCATCCGGTTTTAATGATAATTCAAGCCTAAGAAATATAAATGTTCGTAGCAAAAATGGGATTTTAAAAAATTATGATCTCTATGATTTTTTAATGTTTGGCGACAGAAAGAATGATGTGAATTTAAATAATGGAGATACAGTAATCATAAATGCCACATCAGAAGTTGTTAAAATATCCGGGCAAATCCAAAGAGAAATGCTTTATGAGTATAAAAATGACGATACTTATGGAGACCTATTAGGCTTTGCTCTGGGTTTCAAAGCATATGCTGACATTAACAATATCAATGTAAACTACCTAGATAACGGTGTCATAAAAACAGAAAAAATAGATTTAAATAGTGTTGTTGGTAATAAAAAAATATTAGATATCTTTATTGGCGAATACAAAAGCGTAAGTCAAAAGAAATTATTTATAAACGGCCTTGGAGCTGGCAACGGCTTTTATGATTTTGAAAAAAATCAGCAACTTAAGGATATCATTTTAAAATTGAATTTCTCATCAGATTTTTTCCCTTTTTATGCAGTTTTGAAACAAATATCTATGGCAGGCATGAAATCAGAGTTCTATTCTTTTTCACTTGCTGACCCAAAATCTTATGAAGGCATAATCTTGAAAGACAATCCGGAGCTAATTTTCTTTGATAGAGAAACCATCCTTGACTTATCAAACTTATTTTTAAATAAATTAGAGTATAAAAGTGACACTGCTACAAACTATTTGCAGGATGTTAGACAGTCAGATTTAAAATTAGTATTTATGGGAAACAAAGCATATAGGGTCCCCCTGAAAGGAAAATTATCTCCAAAATTATTTTATGAATACTTCGGAGATATTTCTGAAATATCAGAGGACAGTGTTGTTGTTAACTTGAAAAATAGTTCGGAGACAGCAGCCTATGAAAGCATTTTTAATTTTGATAATGTTCTGTCCCTTTCTTTTCCACAGCAGGATAATAGTACTTTCAAAGTTTCAATTACTGGGCAAGTAAAAAATCCAGGGGTTTATACTGTCACTGCAGGCACAACTCTTAATGACCTTTATAAGATAGCTGGTGGCATAGAGCAAAATTCATCCTCAAGAGGGATACTTTTCTCGCGAGAATCTGTAAAAGTTGCTCAAAAAAAAGCAGTTGAATCCTCAAGACAAATACTTACAGATGCATTAATTGCTCAGGCAAGCAACCCTTTAAATGCAAAGAATGCTGACTTAGATTTTAACTCTATACTGGCTCTATCAGACATGATTGAATTTAGTGGAAGGATATCAGGTAACTTTGAACCGAACTCTATCGAATCAAACTCTTTTTATCTTGAAGAAAATGACTCAATTTACGTTCCTTATAAACTTTCAACTATTACTGTCGCTGGAGAAGTTCTAAATCCAATAACAACAACATTAGATTTAACACAATCATACGAAGATTACATAAGATTTGCAGGTGGGTTTAATGAATTTGCTGATAAGGATCATATTTATGTCATAAAGGCTAATGGAGAAGCTGTGCCACTCAATAAAAACCTTTTTGGTAAACAAGCTTATCCTGAGCCTGGTGACACAATTGTAGTGCCTAGAAATTTAAATAAAATTGATACCATTCCACTTGTGAGTATTGCTACAAAAATTGTTTCTGATATAGCCTTTTCTGCAGCATCAATAAATGCGATAAGAAATTAGGTTGGTGAACAAAAAATTATTCTTTTTTATATACTTTGTAGTATTCATAGCATTTGCTGGAAATAATTCTCATGGACAACTCGGCTATATAAACACTCCATCTGCTTTTAATAATCCTGAATCTTCAATAAATCTTAGTCTGGTAAGAGACACTCCGGACAGAAAGTATAATCTAACAATCAGTCCTTTTAATTGGCTTGATGCAACCATATTTTATACCGATGTTACTAACAAAAGTTATGGAAATAACTTTAAACAATCCTACAAAGATAAAGGGTTTAATTTAAAACTGAACATAATTAATGAACACAGATATTTTCCTAATTTAGCGATTGGTTTTAATGATCTTGCAGGAACGGGTCTTTATGGCTCAGAGTATATTGTGTTATCAGATAAGACAGGAGCACTAGATTTTTCTTTAGGAATTGGATGGGGTGAGTTTGCTGGTGGCATAGTTTTAAAAAATCCATTAACTTCTTTTGATCAAGATTTTGAACAAAGATCAAATATTACTAAAGGCAGAGGTGGAAGAGTAGATTTTAACAACTTTTTTTCAGGTGATGAGGCATCTATATTTGGGGCTATAGGTTATAACCTTGATAGCAAAACAAAAATTATTTTTGAATTAGATCCAACAAAAGAAAATGAAAAAATTGGTTTAAAAAAGAGAAATAATAAATTTAATTTTGGTTTTGAAAAACAATATGAAAATTTAAGTTTTAAAACATCTCTTCTTGGCGGAAAGGAGCTCCAATTCCAAATCAGTTACCAAGAAAATTATAAAAACTTCAAAAAAAAGAAAAACATAACAAAAGTTAATTCATACCAAGAATTACAGTCATTATTATCAAAGAATAATATTGGACTAATGGAAGTCGCAGAAAATCAGGATGATATGTATATAAAAGTCCAACAAAACTCATTTGAAAATCAATATGAGGTTAATCAAAGTATTTATTCAATAATTAAAAATTCATATACAGAAAATAAAACAATTAATATTTCTCAAGAACATCTTGGCATGGAAGTGGTAAGAAGTTATTACAATCTTAAAGATGAAATTAATGTAAGAAATGAATCAGTGCCTACAGAAAAAGATTATGAAACTGTTTATAAGGTCTTAGAGCCATATCCATTAATTAATAACAGCACTCAACCACGAATAAAAACAATGTTAGCTTCAAGAGAAGGCTTTTTATATGGTGGGCTTCTCCTTGAAAATGACCTTGAAATTATTTTTAGAAAAAACTTAATTTTTTTATCAAATATAAAATACTCAATTTTAGATAATTTTGATGAGCTTTATATACCGCCTGTTGATACTTATCCAAATCAAGTTAGATCTGATATAAAAAAATACCTCAATAACTTTGATAAAAGGATAGTAATTGGCAGGGCTGAATTAAATTATTTCGAAAGTTTCAATCAAAGTCATTTTTTTAGGTTTTCTGCAGGTTTATATGAAGATATGTTTGGAGGTATTGGAATAGATTACCTTTATCATCCTCAAGGTTCTTTGTTTTCTGCAGGTGCCGAAATCTATAAGGTAAAAAAAAGGGATTACAAAATGGGTTTTGGTTTTAAGGATTATGAAAATGTTTTTTCTAGGGTAAATTTTCAAGTAATTGAGCCATATTCTGATTTGTATTTTAGGCTGTCTTATGGAGAGTATCTGGCTACTGATATTGGGTATACGTTTGAGATAGGCAGAAGATTTGAAAATGGTGTTGAGTTTACAGGTTTTTTTACTAGAACCGATGTGAGTGAGGAAAATTATGGTGAAGGATCATTTGACAAAGGGGTGAGGTTAAAGATTCCATTTTCAATATTCAGTCATGGCAGAGAACAGCAGATTTTATCAGGTTTTGAATGGAGACCACTTACAAAAGATCCGGGTGCACAATTAATTAAATCAATCGATATTAGAGAAAGAGTAAATAGATTTAGAGTTTACTAAGAGACTTAGGGCCTGTTAAGTGCCTGTACCAGTCCCAGTCCCTGTACCAGTCCCTGTACCAGTTCCAGTTCCAGTTCCAGTCCCTGTACCAGTTCCAGTTCCAGTTCCAGTTCCAGTTCCAGTTCCAGTCCCTGTACCAGTTCCAGTCCCTGTACCAGTTCCAGTGCCTGGCTCCGGTGTTGGCTCAGGAGTTGGTTCCGGTGTTGGCTCAGGAGTTGGTTCCGGTGTTGGTTCCGGTGTTGG
>Ga0163111_10000581_pt1 | contig 21959 bp, 19 predicted proteins | sample CRUFie1St18metaG_FD_109645 | JGI IMG/M metagenome (GOLD analysis project Ga0163111, IMG submission 109645) | Marine microbial communities from the Costa Rica Dome - CRUD Field 142mm St18 metaG | ecosystem: Environmental > Aquatic > Marine > Oceanic > Photic zone | place: Costa Rica: the Eastern... | reverse complement strand
CACCCATGGGCAATCCTTTAGTTTGAACCCCAATTACCTTGTAATCTAATTATCAACAATTGTAATCACATCTGTAATTGGCGCCCGTTCTGTTCTAAACCCATTCGCAGGATGTTTTGGATCCTCATAGCCAAATGATATCGCAGTTTGAATAAGTCTGGACTCTGGAATATCGAAATAATCACGAATTACTGGAGCGTAACCTGTAACAGATGCTTGCACTACCGTAGCAATTCCTTTGGCCTGTGCAGCAACGGTAAAGAGTGATATGAACCCGCCACAATCCATTGCACCATAGGGGCCCAGGTCTCTATCAGAAGTTATGATTGCTACATGCGGTGCACCAAAGAATCGAAAATTTTCCATCATTTGTTCATTGCGACCGATCCGATCGTCACGATCAATGCCAACTGCCTCGTATAATTGATAACCGCAAACCTGCCTACGCTCTCGATAAACTCCTGAATAACGATCGGGCCATGGAAAATCTGGATCCATTTCAGTGTTGGCTGCAGCCTGCGTGAGGTGCCTAGCAAATACTTTTGTAACTGGTGGGCGTGTCACTATAACCTTCCAAGGCTGAGCATTACACCAAGTTGGTGCGCGTGCTGCAACAGAAACTATCTCTTCGATGTCTAGATTGCTGACCTCTTTTTCGAGGTAACCACGGCAAGAGTATCTTTTGCTTAATGTGTTAGAGAATAATTTAAATTTATCGTCCATTACTAATTCCTCTATCATCGCTAAGAACTATTCACATGATTTCAACAACCACCAGGATTTGTCAATTATGGAGTATACTACGCTTTAGTTCACCGAGTGTTATAATTTGTGTTAGAAGGTACTAAAAACTAATATCTTAAGGATCTAAGTGTATAAGACATAGCCAAATATGCAATCATTCTTAAACTGTTTTGATTTAAGATTAAATTAACATATCAATTTAAAAATTAAAAAAAACAATAGCATAGTAATTTAAAAAAATTTGATTCGACAATTTACGACGTATACTCCATACTTTTTTCCAGGGAGCTCTATTATGACGTATACTCCGTATTTAAATGCGTACCGAATTCCGGCTACTTTTGGAGTAAGTTCTAGTGCAGAAGTTCTAAAACTATCGAAAGGAGTAAATTTAAAATGAAAATCATTCGCAAAACGTTAACGGCTATCATGCTAACATTGGTTGCGTCAGGATCGGCAGCAGTGGCAGAGAATATGAAAATGCTCACTGCTTGGGGTGGTAACCATTCAGGAACTGCCAATATGGCTTATGGGTATATCGATTTGGTTAAGCAGATGTCTAATGGTGACATTACAATCAAACCAAGTGGACCAGAAGTTGTTCCAGCTGGCAAGCAGCTTCAACCAGTTGCAGCAGGCGTTTTTGACATAATTTATACTCACGGCCTTTACCATACTGGAGAAACCGGGATTGGCGCCGCTATTGATGCTGTAGGAAGCGACATCGATGCTCGTCGTGATTCTGGTATCTGGGATTGGATTGACAATCATTACCAAGAGGCTCAAGGGCTTAAAGTTCTTTCTATTCCAACCGCGGCAACTGGATTTCGTTTTTTTCTTAAGGAGCCAATGGATTCAGAAAAGCGCCTCACTGGTATGAAAATCCGTGCTCTTCCCTCATATAATAAAATTGTTGGATCTCTTGGGGGAACTGCTGTTGTGATCCCTTTTGGTGAACTCTATTCAGCAGCTGAGAAAGGCGTTATTGATGGTCTTGTCTGGCCTTCAGTTGGCGCAGTGGGCTTCAAGTTTCATGAAGTGACACCCTACCTTGCTGAGCCTGCGTTTGGTACCGTTTCTTATCTTATATTGATGAATTTAGATAAGTGGAACTCTTTGGACGCTGGATCACAAAAAACCCTTCTTGATGCAGGTTATCAACTGGAGAAAGATACAATTGGCGTTTTTAATAAGCTGCTTGACGAAGAAAATGCAGCGATGATGGCAGCGGGTGCAAAGAAGACTTCAATTGGTTATACTTTAGACGAAGCCAATACTCTTTTTGCAGACCGTGCAATGGAAGTTGCGATCGAGGCTTCAGGTGAAGTGGGAGTAGCCTTTAGAGATTTTGTTCTTTCAAAAGGTATGTAATCCGCTAAGTTACTTCAGCCTGAAGTCCTTTGTGGTTTCGGGCTGGGGTATTTTACTCCATTTTTACTTGATTATGTCAATGTGCAGCGAGATATTAGATGAAAACTTTGATCATCATTATTGCCAAGGCACTTGATTTTATCTCTTACGTCGCTGCAGCGCTTGCGGCGATCGGATTGGCGCTTATTACAGGCTCTTATATTTTTGAAGTCTTCTCCCGCTATGTATTAGCGTCACCAACTGCATGGGCGAGTGACTTTGTTGGCTATGCACTTTGTGCGGTCACCTTTCTTGCCCTACCTCAAGTAACTAGGGATAAGGCGCACGTCGCAGTGTCTATATTGGTAGATATTGCTCCAAAAAAGATAGCAAATCTCATACATATGACTATCAGTGTTTTGGGCTTTATTTGTCTTATGTTTGCGTCTTGGATAAGCCTGCAGGAAAACATCCGCCAATTTGCTCGCGAAATAAAAACGCTAGCAATCGTACCCATACCACAATGGTGGGTATCGTCTTTCATAACCTTTGGTTTGGCTCTAAGCGCTTGCTACTTTCTTTTGTATATCTCGCCAAAACATCGACTGAAAAACACCAAATTTAATGGGCCGGCAGATTAATGGAGTGGTACACAACCCTAATCTTTGGACTCGTTATTCTATTTGCACTCTTTCTTTCTGGCGCACCAATATTTTTGGCTTTTCTTGGAGCAATTTTAGTTGGTGTATATATCGTTATTGGACCTGCTGGTTTTCCAATGTTTGCAAACTCGGTTCTCGACACGGTAAATACGACCTCGCTTGCATCAATTCCACTTTTCATTCTGATGGGTGAATTGTTGTTTAGGTCTGGCACTATGGACGTTCTCTTTGACTCGATAGATAAGCTGGTTGGAAAAGTAAAGGGTCGCCAATACGTACTCGTTGTGGTTCTGTCAGCCGTTTTTGGAGCCCTTTCTGGTGTTGCTATGGCAGTTGCCGCAATGTTGGGAAGAGCAATAATGCCAGGAATGCAGGCTCGTGGATACGATAAAAGCATTGCGGCTGGCTTGATCATTGGCGGAGCAAGCCTCGCCCCAATAATTCCCCCAAGCCTGCTGGCAATAATTGTGGGATCTCTAGCAGAAGTCTCAATTGCCAAGTTGCTTGTCGCTGGAGTCATTCCCGGTCTCCTTATCGGTGGCATCTTTCTAGCTTACGTTTTTATTCGCATTATGATTAATTCTGCACTTGCGCCCTCAAACCTGACTACTGAAAGAGCCGAGGTAACAATCAACCAAAAAGTCATCGCACTTTTTCGCACTCTGCCTTTTCTAATTGTGATTTTTTCAGTAATGGGCTTCATCATGTTAGGTATTGCAACACCGTCCGAGTCAGCGGCAACCGGTGTGGTCGGGGCCCTTTTAACCGCTGCAATTTATCGTAAGCTTACACTGGATATGATATGGTCATCTTTACTTGCATCAGTAACAGTCTCATCAATGATACTAGCAATCATGGCTATGTCCAAAATGTTCACTCAACTGCTTGCCTTTACCGGAGCTACCAGTGAATTGGTGGCACTTGTCACTAACTTAGAATACTCTCCAATCATCATGTTATTGATTATGCTAGCGGTGCCCTTTGTGCTTTGTATGTTTATCGATACAATTGCTGTGATCCTCTTAACTATCCCAATCTATCAGCCTGTTGTAAATACATTGGAATTTGACCCAGTTTGGTTTTGGCTTTTGTTTCTTGTTAACATCACACTTGGCGCAATCACGCCCCCATTTGGGTATACACTGTTTGCATTTAAGGCAGTGGTTCCAGACATGACCATCGGTCAAGTTTATCGGGCAACCTGGCCGTTTGTTGGGTTATTCCTTTTGGGCATAGCCATGATTATTATTTTCCCTGCAATCGCAACCTGGTTACCCAACGTGGTAGGTTGAGCGTTTGAGCTAGGGTTTTATCTGGCGTTGTAATGAGTGACTATTTTTAGAATTTTTATATAAATTTAAAGGCAAATTCTATCGCGAGACCTATTTGTGACCAAATTTCCATTTTTTCTTAGTGAAGTGCAAGCTCTGATCCGAGGATACCACAAAAACTTATAATCTTAATTTTCGTAAAATGTGATTACTTTGTAATAACTTTATTCCTATTATTATTTTTTATCATTATCTGGCTGGATGGCATAACACGCTCGACCCGTAGTTATTGTTATTCCTTCATCGTTAGTGATATTCACATCTACAAAACCAACCGTTCTTCCAACTTTTCTAACGCTTGCTGTTGCATAAACATATTTAGAAATAGCGAGTTTTAAAAAGTCTGTACTAAAATTTAAAGTTAGAATTTGGCCTTTAGCGACCAGCATTAGTGCATAACAGCCCGAAATATCCACCAAAGATGCTAGAACTCCGCCATGCCAATGCCCAGTGTCTGGCTGACGTTCAAAATACTCGCTCATCGAAACGCGCAATTTCAGAATTGCAGAAGTGTTATTCACTTCCAAAACTTTAGGGCTATAAAGTTGATGGAATTTAGATTGGCTAATCCGTTCTTGGATGTCATTCACAGTAAGATTATTGTGGCGTATACCCATTTCAGTGCACCGCTCCTATTTTAGATTTTTTCTAACTATGTCATAAACGTGTTCTTCCAAAACACCACGCTGCACCTTGCCAATTGCAGATAGTGGAATCTTTTCAATAAACGTCAATAATTCCGGCCACTTTGCTTTGTCCAGCCCAATCCGATTACAATGATCACGCAGGCTTTCAAGCGTAAGTTCACTTTGAGCAACCACCACCGCTGCTAGGCGCGAACCCAAGCGTTCGTCTGGATAACCCACAATCGCCACATCGACGACATTTGGGTGAGAAAGAAGAGTATTTTCAATTTCTAGGGGTGAAATATTTTCGCCACCGCGCAAAATTATATCTTTTGCGCGACCAACCATCTTTATGTATCCTTGGCCATCCTGTTCACAGGCATCGCCAGTTTTATACCAACCATCATCGCTCAAACGATTATCAGGGTCTCCGCTCCAATAACCCATCATCATCTGTTCAGGACTATGAATTTGCAACTCACCATCAACTACTCGTGTGATAGTTCCGGGTGTCGCAACACCATCTGTTTCAAGTCGTTTGTCTAGCTCCGCATCTAATGGCACAGCAGTCACAGCACCAGCTTCCGATGTACCAAAATATGACCATACCTGACATTTGGGGAGCGCGTCCAGCCCTCGTCGAACAAGTGTGCGTGGGACTGGCGCACCTGCCGAAGGAAAGAATTTCAGGGATTTTATACGTTCATGCCCATTCTGCTCCGCATAGTTAATAATGTCGACTAGGAATGGTGTTGGAGCAACAGTAAAAGTGCATTGATAACGTTCAATAAGGTTAACGACGGTTTCAATCTTCCACCGCGATACTAAAATCATTGGAGAATCCAGCAATAATGAAAACCTTACGCCAAACAGTAGAGCGACAGCATGACCAACCGGGGAAGATACAAGAATTGGATCATCTTTACTTAGCTGGAAATGCTGAGCAAACATCTCTGTCTGACGCTGCCATGATGCACCAGTGTGCATCGCCGCCTTAGGAGTTCCAGTGGTGCCAGACGTACAGGCTAACCAAGCTAATTCACCCCCAAGTTTAGCAATGGGTCTTTCAGGGCCAATCTCTGCTTCTTCATGTTCACGAAAGCGACGGTCTCCAAGCCTATCAAATATTGGATTGTCTCCAACTAAATGTTCGGTCAATACCACTACTTTGGCATCAACAATACTAGCCAATTCCGTAATACTGGTGCCTGCTCCCCAAGGCAAATTGACTAGTACTGCTCCACACAAACGTACAGCTAAATAATCCACCACAAATTCAATTACGTTTGGGCGAGCTAAAATTACACAAGATCCTGGAGCTGCTCCCTGGGCAATGAACTGTCCCGCTCTCACCCTGGCTCGATGAACCAGCTCACCAACGCTTATCTCTCGATCGATTTCTGCTACTGCAAGAGATTTAGGATCACGGGCGCAAAGGCGGCTCCACTCCTCAGCGCCAAAGTCCCTAGTGTTGGCGTTTGGTAGGTAAGAATCAACCATCGGCATGGCTAGGAATTTTTTTAATTTCAGTTACCAATTGTTCAACCTGATCGTCGCTCAATCCTTCAAACCAAGTTTCATCAATTTGAATGCGATCCACTTTTCCGCCATACCGTTTAGCTATAGAAGCTGGTAATTCTTCAGGTGTTGTGATCAGGGCGTATGCATCCAACATCTCATCGCTAACAAGCTCGCCCATCTCTTCCCACTTATTTTCGCGAGTAAGTGCTGCAAAGTCCTCTTGTGTAACTTTGAAGCCATGCATTGATAGCATTTCGGCATATTCAGGCGTTGAAGCGTAGAGAGCAACCCTCTCTTTGAGACCTTTCGCAACCTTGCTAATATCTTCCGCTGTATTTGCGCAGCCAATGAAACCATAACCTCCAAGATCGAGGTCTTTGAGTGTCCGGCCAGAACGTTCAAGACCGATCTCAAGGTTAGGTAGCATTACTTCTTCATGCCACTTCCATGTTATTGGATCACCAGGCAAATGCCCCTCGGCAACTTCGCCGCATAAACGACACATCAACTTATTGATGGCAGCGAGATGAATTTGCGGCTTCCCTGTATTTAATGGACCTGGATTGTAATAGGGGATCATAAGGTTATGCTTGTAGTATACACCATCGTAGTCGAGCTTCGACCCATTTTGCCAACAATCCCAAATCGCGTTTAATGCATTGATATAGTCTTTCATTCGACGTATCGGTGGTTGGAAATCCATACCAAATCGACGGATCAAATGAGCCTTAATCTGGCTGCCTATTCCAAGCTGAAAACGGCCGCCTGTCAATTCGTTCAATGCCCAAGCGTCATAAGCGGTTGCCATAGGGCTTCTTGGAAAGGCGACAAATACGCCCGACATCAACTTGATATTTTTAGTTTTCATAGCACCGGCTGCTGCTGAAAGTGTCGGTGGAACCGTGAGTTCCAGTAATGTAGTACCGTCGTATCCCAGCTTTTCAGCACGCTCCATCGCATCCGGCATTTGGGATAGCTTTTTAGGTCTCACCATTGAATATACACGCATTATGACTGGCCTCCATTTCTTATATTTGGATAATTTTTTTTCATGAAATCTTGCGTAAACTTGCCACTTTCCATATCTGTTTTTAGTGCTTCAATTGACCTATGCTCTGGTTTGCCGTAACCCCCTGCGCCTGGTGTCTCTATTGTAATTCGTGCATTTCGCTTAACTTCAACTTCGTTCGGCTTGTCCTCCAAACGGTAACGACCTTTGGCATCTTCAATTTGGAATTGGCCCGAAGCACCAGGCATACCATCAAATAAGCCCCATGGCTTATAACGAAAGCGCTCTCCTGCACCGTTAAACACACAATCATGATCAACTGGTGTAAGAACACGACGCAGTCCCATGCCACCGCGAAACTGTCCTGAACCGCCTGAATCTTCCACAAATCCGTACTCTTCAACCCGTAATGGGTATTCCTGTTCTATAGATTCAACGGGTAGGTTCGATGTATTAGTAATTCCTACTTGTACCCCATCTTTGCCATCTTTGGTTGCCCGCGCACCCATTCCTCCGCCAATAGTCTCAAAATAGAGGTAAGGTTTGCTGTTACGTGGGTCTACCCCAGAGAAAACCGCAGTAGTATTGGCACCATTTGCAGCTGCAATGATTTTATCGGGAATTGCATGAGCTAAAGCTCCAAGGGTTACGTCGATCACTCGCTGACAGGCATGTGCCCGAGCTGCTACGGGGGCTGGAAAGATACAGTTAAGAATTGTTCCTGGCTCACAAGTTATTTTAACTGCATCCAAAACGCCTTGGTTAGATGGCATCTCGCTGTCGAGCGCCCCTATCAAGGCATAGTTCACGCTGGCTTCTACGGCGTTTAATGTTGTGTTGATATTACCCTTAACCTGATGACTTGTGCCTGAAAAGTCTAGATGAATTGCATCACCTTCAACCGTTAGCTTAAGGCATATTGGGATATCAAAACTCTCGAGACCGTCGGAATCCATGTAATCCTTAAATTCATAAACTCCGTCTGGTATCTGCAAGATCGAATTTTTCATACGCCTGTATGTGCGGGAGATGATCTCATCAAAAGCAGTCAAGACGCTTGGCAGGCCATGTATATTAACAACTTCCTTAAAGCGTCTCTCCCCAAGCCTGCAGGAAGCTATCTGTGCATTATGATCACCTTGGCGCTCTTCAGGAACTCTTACATTCAGCATTAATATATCCATTATATCCTGCTGCAGAACTCCTTGTTTAAAAAGGCGCACAACTGGAATACGTAAACCTTCCTGGTAAATTTCAGACATACCGCCGGCCATTGAGCCGGGCACCATACCACCAATGTCAGCGTGATGGGCAATGTTGCAAATAAATGCTACGATCTCGCCATCGATAAATATGGGCATTGCATAGTTGATATCAGGCAGATGGGTGCCACCAGCTGTATGAGGATCATTAGCAACAAAAATGTCACCATCTTTGATGTCATCTCCAAACTTCTCAATCACGCATTTCATCAGGCCACCCATTGACGCAATATGGATAGGCAAAGTCAAAGCAGCCTGAACCACTAGGCGTCCCTTAGTGTCAACTATGGCAATGGAATGGTCTTTACGTTCCTTAATATTTGTAGAATACGCCGAACGCATGAGTGCAACAAAGCATTCGTCAGCAATCGAACGCAGACCATTAGCGATAATTTCAAGGCGAATTGGATCCAGATCTACAGGTGAGTCAGTCATTTGAATGCCCCAGGAAAGATAGTGATTATAAGATGTCCCTCTGTCGTTACTTCAGCAATATCGTGTGGATAAACTGGCGTCGTAGTATCCATTTGTTCCAAAATAGCTGGGCCCTCTATACGCTGGCCGGGTTTAAGTTCGTCACGACTGTAAACGAGCGTTTCAACCGGATCTTTGTCGTCGAAATATACTAGGCGCGTATCACGTAGTACTAATTCCTCTTTGGGTGCATTAATTGGTAATGCTGAGTTCTGCTCAAAGTTGTGCAGTCTAGCGCTTGCAGATAATCTTACATTGACGATTTCTACCGGATCAGTATCGCTAGAATATCCGTAAGCTTGATCATGCGCTTCGCAAAAGGCTTTAATCAATGAATTTGGATTAAAAATATCATCTGTAAACAGTGACTCGCCAGAAGCAATAGGTACAGCCAACTCAAAGTTTTGGCCGACGTACCGCGCGTCGACTAAAAGTTGAAGCCTACGACCTTCGGGAGACGCACCTTCGCTAAAAAACCATTCCTGAGCCTTAAAATTTAATTCCTTCAATATTTCTGAAAGAGCTTCCATACCGCTCGATGTCATCTCAATTCGTCGACTTTCAACAAAGTCTTCTTTGAGATCAGAAACCAACAAACCTTGAGCGCATACAATACCCGGGGCAGCAGGAACAACCATTTCTTTTATACCCAGGCTCACCGCAACATCACGGGCATGAAGTGGACCTGCACCACCAAAGGGCATAAGAACAAAATCACGAGGGTCATGGCCACGCTCGATCGAAATAGTTCGAATAGTACGCACCATGTTAGCAACAACAATTCCCAACATGCCTTGTGCAGTTTTTTCTACGCTAAAGTTTAACCTGTCAGCAATTGGTTGATATGCCTTGAGGGCAAGCTCACGATCTAGTCGCATGTCACCATCTAGCAAACCCCTTGTAGACAAACGGCCAAGTATAAGATTAGCATCAGTGGTTGTTGGCTCCTTACCTCCCTTTCCATAACAAGCTGGACCTGGATAGGCTCCTGCGCTTCTTGGGCCTGCTTTCAATAGACCATCACGATCAAACCACGCGATTGAACCACCGCCTGCGCCGACCGTTTCAACATCGACACATGGCATTCGGATGGGAAAACCCACCACCTCCCTATCAAAAGCTAGATCTACCTCGTAGTCGCGTATTAAGGCCACATCAGCACTCGTCCCACCCATATCTAATGTGATAATGTTCCGTCTTACTGTTTGGCCAGCTATGTGAGCAGCGCCGATAACACCTGCAGCTGGGCCAGATAATGCAGTACGCACTGGGAATTTTTGCGACCGCTCTACCGACATTAAACCACCACTAGACTGGTTGATACCTAGGCTCGCATTTGGCGCTCGCGTGATGATACCCGCTTCAAGCGTTTCTAGATAGTGTCGCATTACAGGCTGTAAATATGCATTCAAAACTGTCGTTGAAAGACGCTCATATTCACGAAACTCTGGTTGAACTTCAGAAGAAATTGAAATTGCTATATCTGGCAAACGATTACGCAAAGCCTTGGCAAATTCTTGTTCATGAATATTGTTGCGGAAAGAGAAAAGAAATCCGATGGCAACTGCATCAGCATTACTTGCTGTTATTTCCTTCATTGCAGTGTTTATATCTTTAGGGCTCGGAGAACGTACAATCTCTCCTGCAGCACCAATGCGCTCGTTCAATTCAATACGATGTTTGCGATCGACAAGTGGCTTTGGATGATCAATTTGGAGATCATACATATGGGGACGAGTTTGTCGTCCGATCTCTAGCAAATCACGAAAACCCTTAGTTGTAACTAGTGCAACTTGACTGCCCGTGCGTTGGATCAGTGTATTTGTGCCAACAGTTGTTCCATGCGAAACTCGTTTGATTTCGTCAACAGGTATGGAAAACCTTTCGCACATTGATTCTAAGCCATTTAATATTGCATCTGCTGGATTGGATGGTGTGGACGAGGTTTTGTAAACGTGAGAAGTACCAGTGGCGCTTTCTACAGCATAGAAGTCAGTGAAGGTTCCGCCAACATCGACCCCAATAATCCAACTCATTCCTTAATCCCTAAATTTATCTAAAACCTTTACGTAGTGTACTACTTAATATTATAGAGTCAAAAGGGTTTTTATTTTTTTATTCCAATAATTGAGTTTGGAAATTTAGGGTTATACTTGTTTTTATGGGCTGGTGGAGCGTCATAAGCTCTGATAACTAAAATTTAATCTTTTTTATGGATTAAGTGCAAAATGAATGAAGATGATATAAACTTCGAATTGTTACAGGATCGCCCTGGCCACTTGATACGACGTTTACATCAGATCCATGTAGCTATGTTTTTAGAAGAATGTGGGGACCATAACCTAACACCTGTGCAATTCGGGGTATTAACTGTACTCGAGGATGGCAAAATGCGCGACCAGGTTACTATAGCACAAATGATTGGAGTGGATAGAAATACAGCGGCTGATGTCATCAGGCGTTTGGCAAAGCGTGGCTTATTGACGCGACCAGACAACCCAAAAGACAAACGGACCAAATTAGCAAAAATAACGCGCAGTGGAAAACAAATGGTTGAAGTCGTAAAGCCTGGTATGATCACAGCACAGATTCGTTTGATAAGCACCCTTTCTAAAGACGAGTATGCCCAGTTTATGCATCTGGCTAATAAACTTATGGTAGCCAACGATCATAAAAGCAGAGCGCCTTGGAACCCTAGTTTGCAAACACCACAAAAAAACTAGAACCAAATCAAAACCCATAGGTTTGAAGGCTCAAACACAATACTGCCGATGCGCTATGTCTCCCATATTTATTAGTTTCTCTCCAGAGTTGGGTGTTTTTAAGTTAGATTTGGATTTCCATCCGTGCCAACCACATTTGATCAGCGATTGAGCAGTGGCGCTACCAAGAGTTGTGCCTGGGCCCAAGACGATGAATACATCGGGCATTAATTCGCGAGCGGCAGAACAAATAGCGGCGGAGAAATCGTAGGTTTCCGTCACTTGGTGCCTGAGCGTGTAGTTGAACAAGTTATCAATATTTACTTCTTTAGGATTCCAGAAAGCGCCTCGCCCATCTATCAACTTAATACTTGGTTGCTTAAAAAGATTTTTAGGTAACCGCTCAAAGCCAATTTTGGATACGGGTTCCTGAAGTTTGGAATGAAATCCAGCGTGATTATGCAGACGCATTGGATAACGATTTTGCATCGGCTGTACGTCTGCTTCAAATGCGATAAGACCTGCTTCATCTCCGGCAATAACAAGCATTCCCCCTAAGTCGATTGATAGAGCAAGATTATGATCACTTCGGGTATTTATCGCAGAAATTTTTTCTATTATTGACTTTCGAAGTCCAACGATTTCTTTCCATTCTTCATCGACGATAGGGTAGATTAGTTGTCCTCCAATCATCTCCTCATGCATCAAAGCACCCATTGTATTTACAACTTTCAACCCTGCCAACGGATCTAATGCCCCGGCACAGGCCAGAGCAGTATACCAACCCATCGAATTCCCAGTGACGCCGATAATTTCGAAACGCTTTCGATCTATTGCGAAAAAATCCGCTAGAGCACACGTGTATATCAAAGGGGATGCGTTATCGCCGCGTGTATGGATTGCAATGGAATACCGATCTTTTCCATCCAGTTCGGTGAGTGTGCTTTCACCTAGAGAAGACCGATACTCATCGAATTGTTTAATAATTGACACATTCTGGTGATGGCGCCGGAGATAACCAAGGTCATCTTTGTTGTAAGTTCCGCGTCCAGGAGCTACTATAACTGCTTTTTTTTTCAAGTGTCGTTCCAAAGCTTAATTGCCGCATTCGTAATACTTTCAACGCTTGGCATCGTGGCCGCGTATGCTGGGCCTGTTGCTATGAAGCTATCTTTTGCGGCTATTCGGGCAGTAGGTAGGTAGGTGCGTTCTGTGAGCACAGATAATATGGCCTCTGATTGGCTACCCGTTTCTCGGCATTCGTCCACTATAAGAACTTTTTTTGCGCCTTTAAGGGAACCTAGAATGCTGTCGATTGGTAAAGGAGCAATCCAGCGAATATCGATAATTCGAGTTTTGATTCCATGCTGTGAGAGCGTTTTGGATGCTTTTTGAGAGAGATAATGGCCATTTGCATATGTAATAATAGCTAATGGCCCTTTGCCAGTAACTCCTACTTCACCAAGAGGAATTATCTCATCTGGGTTAGGGTATTTTTGCATCCAGCCGCCATCTTTATCTTCGTATAAGTCCCGCATTGCATAAAGAGCGATAGGTTCAATGAATGCAACAACTCGTTGTTCGTCTCGGGCAAGTCTTACACATTCGCGAAGCATAGCTGCTGCATCTGCGCCGTGAGATGGGCAAGCTATTATAATTCCCGGTATATCACGAAGGACTGCCAAAGAATTGTCATTGTGAAAATGTCCACCAAAGCCTTTTTGATAGCCTAGGCCAGCAATACGGATAACCATTGGGTTCGTAAATTGTCCGTTTGAGAAGAAAGGTAAAGTCGCTGCCTCACCCCGGATTTGATCTTCAGCGTTGTGAAGATAAGCCAAAAATTGGATTTCAGGTATTGGAACAAAGCCATTATGACTGAGGCCTATTGCGAGGCCAAGTATTGATTGTTCATCTAGAAGGGTATTGATTACCCGATCTGGTCCAAATGTATGCGAAAGCCTTTGCGTAACCCCATAAACTCCGCCTTTGGGGCCAATATCCTCACCCATTATTACCACTTCAGGGTGTGCAAGCATTATATCAGTTAGCGCCCAGTTGAGCAGGCGTGACATAGGTTGTTTATTGCCCATGGCAACCATGTCTTTCTCAAAGACTTTTTTTCGCGCAGCATTACTGGGGCCATTAGTTGGCTTATTCATGCGTGCAGGTGGCACAATGGACTTCATCACCTCTGCAGCAGTCTTCAGTCGTGGTTGTTTGACAACCTCTCGTGAAACCCGAGTGCACTGGTCATCCATTTCAAGATAAATTGATATTATCTCTTCCAAAGTTAAAATACCGCTTTCGGTTAAAAGCCGTGCCGTATGAAGAAGTGGGTCATTTTGTTCCCAGTTTTCAAATACTTTTTTGTCAAGGTAGGCTTGCTCAACATCTGCTCCAGCATGACCATATAATCGAACCAACGAAACGTGTAAAAAAGCTGGTTTTTTTCTTTTCCGAACAAATTCAGCAGCCGCAGTTGCAATTTCAAATGTATGAAAAATATCAAGCCCATTTGCCCAAAAGTATTTAAGACCGGGTTTACTGCAAAAATTCGTTTCAATCCAACTAGAAGGGGTTCGAGTCGAAATTCCAATTCCATTATCTTCGCAGACAAATAATAAAGGAAGCGGTAAAGACTGGAATGCCGTCCAGCAAGCTGTATTTATTGCTCCCTGCGCTGTGGAGTGATTGGCAGATGCATCGCCAAATGAGCACATTACAATGCTATCATCGGCAAGCCTTTTGTGTTCTGGGCTGTGACGCTTAGCCAATGGGATAGAATATGCTGCACCAACGGCTTTTGGCAGGTGACTTGCAATTGTTGATGTTTGGGGTGGAATATTTAGGGCTTTTGAACCTAGAACTTTATGTCGTCCACCAGACATTGGATCTGATTTTGCAGTCGAAAAACTTAACAACATATCCCAAGTAGGAGTAGTTCCCGGAGTCATTGCGGAACGGCGCGTTTGAAACGCTCCATCGCGGTAATGTAGAAATGCCATATCATCTACCCGAAGAGCTGATGCTACAGCAGCCATACCCTCGTGACCCGAAGAGCCTATTGTGTAAAATCCTTGCCCTTCAGCCTGCATTTTTCGAGATCTGCGATCGAGGTTCCTGCTGAGGCATTGTGCTCTAAAGATTGCAACAGCTTCTGCATTTGTTAGAGACCCAGATGCGGGGTCACCATCAGGAAATTCACCTGCCGCCACGCGGTTTAAAAATGCTTCATTTACAATGTCGGCGCGATCCATTTACTTTGTTTCCTTTTGAAATTTTAGAAAAACGCCTGCAAATTAGTTTGGGCGCGACCTAGTATTAAAGCATGGATATCATGAGTGCCTTCATAGGTATTTACCGTTTCAAGGTTTGCCATGTGACGCATAACTTGGAACTCTTCTGAAATCCCATTTCCACCATGCATATCACGCGCCTGTCGAGCTACGTCTAACATTTTTCCGCAATTATTACGTTTCATTAAGCTGATTGCTTCCGGTGAAGCATTGGCTTCATCAAGTAGACGACCTAACCGCAGGCTGCCCTGTAAGCCAAGCGTTATTTCGGTCTGCATATTGGCCAGTTTCAATTGAAAAATTTGGTTTTGTGCCAACGGTTTTTCAAACTGGCGCCTATCCAAACCGTATTGGCGAGCCGCATGCCAGCAAAATTCTCCGGCACCTAGCACGCCCCAAGAAATGCCATAGCGAGCACGGTTAAGACATCCAAAAGGCCCCTTTAGACCCTCTACATAAGGGAGAAGAGCGTCCTTTCCGATTTCGATGTCTTGCATAACAATTTCGCCTGTAATTGAAGTGCGAAGCGATAGCTTACCTTCAATTTTTGGAGCTGAAAGGCCTTTTGTGCCTTTTTCGACAATGAAGCCCCTAATCTTATTATCATGAGCTTCGGATTTTGCCCAAATAATAAAGACATCTGCGATAGGGCTATTTGAGATCCACATTTTCGACCCATTTAAAATGTACCCATTCGCAGTTTTTTTTGCTGTCGTCTTCATCCCTGCTGGATCACTACCCGCATCTGGCTCAGTTAAGCCAAAGCATCCAATCCACTCACCTTTGGCAAGTTTGGGCAAGTATTTTAGACGTTGTTCGTCGCTTCCATAGGCAAAAATTGGGTACATTACCAATGATGACTGCACAGACATCATTGATCTATAACCGCTGTCTACACGCTCAATTTCCCGAGCGACCAAACCATAGGTTACGTATGAACCTCCCAGACCACCATATTCCTCAGGTATCGTGATACCTAGTAAGCCCATTTCGCCCATCTCGCAGAAAACTTTGGGATCTGTTCGCTCATGTTTGAAGGCGTTAAGCACTCTTGGCTGAAGCCTTTCTTGAGCGTAAGCATATGCGGCATCACGCATCATTTGTTCATCTTCTGTCAGCTGGTCATTCAACAAAAAAGGATCGTCCCAGTTAAAGCGAGCCATGTCTGGTAAATCTTTAGGTTTCATAAGCATAGATATTCTTTCATCTTAGAGATGCGACAGCATCTGAAATTCGACTGCAGCCTTCTTGGAGTTCACTCATGGAATAGGCGTACGAAAGTCTGAAATAACCAGGCAAACCGAAGGCCCTGCCAGGAACAAGTGCCACTTTTGCTTCTTCCAGTATATAACTGCAAAAGTCAGCGTCTGTTGTGATCGTGTGCCCTTGAGGTGTACGCTTGCCAAATGTTTTTGAGCAGGATGGAAAGATATAAAATGCCCCACCAGGATTTTTACATTCTAAAATACCAGTTTTATTAAGCGCTTTGACTACGAAATTTCGCCTTTCCATAAATGATTTTAGCCTTTGCTTTAGAATATCTTGTGGACCAGTCAAAGCTGCTAAAGCGGCAGCTTGTGAAATTGAAGAGGCACCAGATGTTGTCAGACCTTGTATACCTACCATCGCTTTGATTAGAGACTTGGGTCCGATACCCCAGCCCAGCCTCCAACCGGTCATTGCATAGGCCTTGGAAACGCCATTAACGACGAGCATTCTTTCAGCTAGATCGGGAGCAACTTCTAAAAATGATCTAAATTCATTATAGGAAATGTGCTGGTATATTTCATCTGCAAGCAACCAAACATGCGGATGTTTATCTAAAATACGGGCTAAACCTGCTATTTCATTGTGGCTGTATAGAGCACCAGAGGGGTTACTGGGGGAGTTTAGCATCAACCATTTTGTTTGGGGAGTTATTGCAGCCAGTAGATCTTCAGGTATTATTTTGAAATCGTTTTCTGCTTTGCAGGGTACCATGACAGGAACTGCTTCGCAAAATCCTATAATGTCTGCATAGGATGTCCAGAATGGTGCTGGGAGAATAATCTCGTCACCTTCGTTTACGGAGGACAATAAAGCGTTTGCTAAAACTTGTTTGGCCCCTGTTGAAACAATTATGTTTTCAATAGACTGGGTTGTGCTTGAATGACATTTTGTTGTGTCAATAATCGCTTGGCGTAGTTCTAACGTACCTTGTGTTGGTGGATATTTTGTTTCTCCGCGCAACATTGCACTATGCGCAGCTTCAATGACATGGACAGGCGTTGGAAAATCTGGCTCGCCTGTTCCGAAGCTAAGAATATCTTCGCCGGCTTTCTTGCGCCTTTGAACCGCTTCTGAAATACTGACAATTTCAGATAGTTTTACAGATCTTGCACGTTCAGAGCTCTTGAATTCAGATCGGTTTTCTTCATATACCATTACGTTTTGACATCATATTTAAATTACATTTAAAAATTTACCGAAACAATATCGTATTTCAGTGAAGCGTCACTAGAAATATTGGAATAAGTTTATGCCAAAAGAGAATGACTATTTTATACTATGAAGGTTTTTTGTATTTTTCTCTAATTCATGAAACGTCTGGATAAAATACTTTCTTTGGTTCATTTTTGCGCAAAATTTATCATCGACTGTAAGTTCTCAGATTGCTTATGCTCTTGCATTCTAATTCTGGCCTTCGCAAGGGAGTAACTGTCCAAATGCTGATAGCTTCTGATCAAGCGAAACACCATATTGTTTTCGGAATAGCCTATAAAACTGGTCGTTACTTAGAAACCCGGTTTTATTAATTATCTCTTCGGTGCAGAGGTTCGTAGCTTTGAATAGCTCAAGGGCTAGCTCTAGTCGGACCCTTAAATAGCAGCTGCCTGGCGAAATGCCGATATGTTTTTTGAATAGTCTCTCAAGTTGTCGCCGTGAAATTCCGATACTCTCTGCTATGTCACGTCCTGAGTAATTTATACTTAAATTTTGAGACATAAACATGCCCGCCATCGAAATCATCCTGTTCTTATGCTTGGTTAGTCTCTCCAGAGTTGATCGCTGCAATTGTCCGGCTTCACGTGGGGTTCGGTGTTCCAACCGGCGAAAGTGACTGTTTGCTCTATCTTTTGAAAAAATTTGTTTTGCCAAGTTCGAAAAAGCGTCAACACATGCGCTACCTATCGCAAACGTTAAGATGTCTTTGTCCAACTCAAAAACTGTCTCCTTGAACGAAACTGCTGGATACTTTTGCTTCAGTCCCTCTAAAGCGTTGTGGTGAACCGCAACTTCACGATTATCCAAAAAGCCCAGTTGTGCCAAAGCCTCTGTGCCGCTTCCACAGGCATAGATAAGTCGGTTTTGATGTAAGTGATGATTTATCCATTTCCCCAAATTTGCATCGAAATTACCAAGAGGCCTTTGACCGCCAATTAAAATGAGTGCATCAAACATTGGCAGGTTCTTCAATTCCTGCAAGGGAAGATTAGTCTTGATCCCTAACGAATTTGGAACTTCCTTTGACTTAAGCGTGAACCATGAAGCGGTCACCAAGGGGTCACTTTCTGAGTGTTTGGGGGCTAGCAGAAAGTCAACAAAAGCCGAAAAGCTTAAAAAGCAGAATTCTTCAAATAGATAAACCGCAATGCTGAACTTATTATCTGTGCTTGGGCTTGTAGCAGGGAGATTAGAGAAAAGCCTTCCATCCATTTCGAAACCGTATGCTACTGGCTCTCGAAAGATGGGATTACAATCTGGTTTCCGGTACAGCCAAAGACTCTCAGATTTTTTGCTGATCCAGTACATTCAGGGCTCTTAAATTCATATTGGTTTTCTTCATATTTCATTACATTTTGACATCATAATTAAATTACATTTAAAATTTAAATAAAATATATAACAGCTTAATGAAACATCACTAGAAATATTGGAATAAGTTTATGCCAAAACAGAATGATTATTCTATACCACGCAGGTTTTCACCACCAATTTCTTGGTTAGTAGCATTTGAAGCCGTGGAGCGACGGGGTTCTGTGACGGCTGCGGGAGCCGAGTTAAGTTTGACCCAAAGTGCGATCAGCAGGCAAATTCAAAAATTGGAAAAGCAATTGGGCGTCCAACTTTTTGAACGAGATAAACAAAGATTGCATATAACAGACTTAGGCCGGACTTATGCGGCGGACGTCAGAGAAGGTATTAACTTAATTGTTAATGCTGGTATCAAAATGCACACTAACCCAAATAGAGGAACTCTCGAATTATCGGTCTTGCCTGCTTTTGGTGCGCATTGGCTAGTACCAAAACTTAATAATTTCATGGATAAATTCCCCGGCATCACTTTAAATCTCACCACAAAAACTGAGCCCTTTGATTTTTCCAGAGAAGATTTTCATGCAGCTATACATTTTGGATCTGATGATTGGCCGGGATCAAGAAGTTTACTTCTGATGCAAGAAGAGACCGTTGCCGTAGTTTCTCCCAATTTGGGTCTGAAAAATGGAGAAACAGATGCTAAAAGTATTTTAAAGATACCTCTTTTGCACCTACGTTCGCGACCAAACGCATGGTCAAATTGGTTTTCACAGAAGGGAATTGAGCTAGAAAATACACAGGGTTTTCAGTTTGATCAGTTTGCAACTATGATCCAAGCATCTATCTTCGGCCTTGGTGCAGCTATTGTCCCTAAATATCTAATTGAATCAGAGCTTAAAGAAGGGCGGTTGGTACGTCTGTTTGCGTGAGGACCATCGGCAATAGGCTCTTATTATCTGGTTTGGCCAGACCTTTTTGAAAGTTATTCACCCTCGGAGGCGTTTCGAGCTTGGATAAAGCAAACAATTGATGAAATTCAATCCGATTAGCTGATGATATGTTTTTATTCTATTTGTGGACCTTTATAGGCGTAGGGGGGAGGTGGGGGCAACTATGATTAAGCTGGATTCCATCCGCCGCCAGAGATTGTGCCCACGGGCGTTAATAAGCTATCATGACTGACGATTTCACCAGTAACATCAGCCAGTTCCACTGTGCCTGTGTTCAGCCTTATCACGCTAGCCTCGGGTTGTGCAGTTTCGCCCAGATGGCCCAGGTCCGATCGGCTCAGAACGCGAGCAGGAGCGATGCTTGCGGCGGCAATGACATCGGGCAGGGACCAACCAAGCGCCAAGAACTTGGTCATAACGTTTAGATTATCATGCGCCGGACCATCGATACAAAAAGCATGGATATCTGAAGAAATCACATCGGGCCGGAACCCGGCAGCGTCCATTTTTCGCGCCGTGTCCCACGAAAATGATCCCATGCCATGGGCAATATCGAAGATCACACCGCGTTCCCGTGCCGCCAATACTGCATTTCGCACGCGGCCATCGCCGTGGCAGGGCGCGTTTGGAAACGGTCGAAAGCAATGGGTTAGTACATCACCCTCTCGCAGACGCTCTACCACTTCTGAATAAGACGGCGGTGGTTCATCAATATGCACCATTAGTGGCAATCCCGTTCTGTCTGCCACATCTTGTGCCACATCTAAAGGAGCGATCCCGGAGGGGCCAGAAGCATGGGCGCCCAAACGCACTTTTATTCCAACAATCACGCCCGGATGGGCATTAGCCACAGCTGCAGCTTCACGCGCAGCCATCAGACGCATATCGTGGCTTTCGCCGACCATTATAGTACCGCCAAAGCCATAGATCCCAGCGAAGGACACATGCAGATAGGCTAGGATGCGCACTCTGGAAGGTTCGATAATGTGCTCCCGGAACCCGGTGAAGTTACCCGGCCCCGCGCTGCCGGCATCGACAAGTGTTGTGCAGGCGGATTTATCTGCAAAATTTTCGGGCTTCACCCCAAGAGAGGTGCCGCCCCAGTAGACATGTACGTGCATATCGATCATGCCCGGTGTTACAATACAGTTGGTGCAGTCAATTACCTGTGCCCCATCGAGGGCAGGTAGGTCGAGGCCGAGTATTTTGTCTTTGCCGATAATAAGATCTGCTATCCGATCAATACCATTGGCGGGATCAATTACGCGGCCACCGCGCAGGATAAACGATGCGTTCATATCGGTTTATACGCGATGGCTTCGATTTCCACTGCGATGTCGATCATAAGCCGCGATTCCGCTGTTGAACGGGTGGGGGGGGACGACGGAAAATGCTTGGCGTAAGCTGCGTTGAAGGCAGCGAAATCATCCCGGTCGCGCAGCCATACTGTTGTTTTGACGATATCAGACAATGTGCAATCGGCGAGGGCCAATACCTTTGTTATATTTGCGATCACCTGATCAGTTTCAGGGCCAATACCGCCTGAGACGACTGCGCCGTCTGCGTCTACGGGTACCTGGCCAGAAACGAAAATGAAATCTCCTGCGCGGATTGCGGGCGACAGCGGTACATGAGCGGTGCCAAAGGTTTCCTTGTTGGTCATGTTAAAGCCTTTCATATTTTGTTTGATGTTTTTAGCGGCGTTTTTCGAAAAGACGAAGGCAAGCAGTAGATAAATCAGGTCGTATCACGCAGTCGCATGCGGCGTTGATTTTTTCAACTTCGATCTTGACGCTTCGAAATATAAGCACGCATTTCCTCATGTTATTTAGACAAATGCGGGGCTGTAAATAGGTCAGTTATCAATGTTCGTATTCCTTGGCAAACTGAGAGCGGCAGCGTCAACGCCGCCGCTCTTATTGCTTAATCCTGCATGTAATTTGCAGAATTTGCAGCCTTGAGCTCTGATTTCATCAAGTTCAAGAGTTCAGTTGCCTTCGCATCGAGGTTATTGGCGATGTGTTGTTCAAAGGCTGGTTGAGCGGCACTAACAAACCCCTGTCGGGTTTCGTCATTGAGCGCGGTGACCGTCATCTTTTCCATTAATCCTGCTAAGCCACGATCCGAAGCTTCAATCGCCCTTGCCAAGCCCCGACTGGCGACCATGCATTCTTGGGCGGCCAAGTGCATTGTGGCTTGCTGTTGGGAGGTTAGCCCGTCGTACATCGCTT
>Ga0163111_10000580_pt1 | contig 21965 bp, 15 predicted proteins | sample CRUFie1St18metaG_FD_109645 | JGI IMG/M metagenome (GOLD analysis project Ga0163111, IMG submission 109645) | Marine microbial communities from the Costa Rica Dome - CRUD Field 142mm St18 metaG | ecosystem: Environmental > Aquatic > Marine > Oceanic > Photic zone | place: Costa Rica: the Eastern... | reverse complement strand
AGCGTGAGTGTAGTATACAGCGTCGCCATCAAAAAGTTTATGAGGAGGCCCCTAGCGCATTTATTACTGAAAAGGTGCGCGAGAAAATGGGCAAACAAGCAGTAAACCTGGCTAAAGAGGTAGGTTACTACAGCGCGGGTACTGTGGAGTTTATTGTTGATAGCGAAAGTAATTTTTACTTTTTAGAGATGAATACCCGCTTGCAGGTAGAGCACAGAGTGACTGAATTAGTTACAAATACTGATTTAGTAGAGCAGATGATAAAAATAGCTGCAGGCAAAAAACTTACTTTAAAACAAAAAGATATAAAACTAACTGGCCATGCTATGGAGGCCCGTATTTATGCTGAGGACCCTGCCCGCAATTTTTTGCCCTCTATTGGCCGCTTAAACCGTTATCAAGAGCCAGCCAGTGGTGATAACGTACTAGTAGATAGTGGCGTGTATGAAGGCGGCCAGGTAAGCATGTTTTACGATCCGATGATATCTAAACTATGCAGCTATGGTAAAGATAGGCAAGCTGCCATAGACCATATGAAAAAGGCTTTAGGTGAATATTATATTAGTGGGGTTTCTACTAATATTGGCTTTTTAGAGAGTTTGGTACGCCACCCTAAATTTATAAAAAATGATGTAAGTACTAATTTTATTGAGCAAGAATACCCAGAGGGTTTTAGCAAATCTGACCTAGATGAAAAACTAACCAAAAAATTTGTTGCTGTAGCTACATATTTGCACCTACGCGATGCGGAACGTGCAGCCTCTATAAGTGGCCAGCTACCAGGCAAACGCAGGCAAATTAATCCTTATTGGATCGTAACTATTGAGGGTATTAATTACAGTGTAAAAGCCGATGCTACCTTTGATGGATACACAGTACAAGTAGGTAATGAGGTTGTGCATGTAACAAGTAGCTGGAATATGGGTAATGTATTATTTAGTGGCGAGGTAAATGGTGAGGATATAGACGTACGTATTAAATATATAAATGAGGGCTATCGCCTAACCCATGGCGGCGCGCGTGTTATATGCTATGTACGTACTCCACGCGTAGCTGAGCTTACAAAATATATACCAGAGGTAACTGAAGAGGATAACTCACAGAGTTTGATATCCCCTATGTCTGGCAAGATTGTAAAACTACATGTTAAAGAGGGTGAAACCATAAAAGCAGGCCAAGACTTAGTAATTATAGAAGCTATGAAAATGGAAAACAGCATAACCGCCGAAAAGGACGTTAAAATAGCAAAAATTAACTATAAAGAAGGCGAAAGCGTGGGTGTAAACGAGGTTATTATAGAGTTTGAAGCTGTGTAGTTAGAGTTTGAGGTGCGCCCTACTCTTGCTTATAAAAAAATTGCCTTGCTCATGGCAAGGCCCAAGTCTGCTAGCGGAATCACTTTTACTATATAAATATACAGGCTTTGATCAATCTGTAGTTATTTACCTAACCCACCCCACTAATCTAACCTGTCACTAAAGTGACAAGATAAGAATCCTTCCCCTCCCTTAAGGGAGGGGATAAAGGGGTGGGTGTTTTAATACCTCTACCCCCTTGGCCCAATCATAGTTTCTGGGCACACCCACTCATCAAACTGCTCTGCACTCAACAACTCTAACTCCAACGCACTTTGCTTTAAGCTTAAGCCCTTAGCGTGAGCATTTTTAGCTATCTTAGCTGCATTATCGTAACCAATATGCGGGTTAAGCGCTGTTACTAACATTAAGGATTCGTCTCTTAAACTTTCAATACGCTCTCTATTAGCCTTTAAGCCTTTTAAGCATTTATCATTAAAGCTATTAACTCCGTCTGCCAAAATGCGTATAGATTGCAGTAAGTTATATATCATCACTGGTTTAAATACATTAAGCTCAAAATGGCCATTACTGCCAGCTATACTTATAGCACTATTGTTACCCATAACTTGAGCGCATATCATGGTTAGTGCCTCACACTGTGTAGGGTTTACCTTGCCTGGCATTATACTACTACCTGGCTCATTTTCTGGTAGTGCTAGCTCACCTAAACCACAACGCGGGCCACTACCTAAAAAGCGTATATCATTAGCTATCTTCATCAAACTAACTGCTAAGGTATTTAAAGCAGCGCTGCCCTCCACTATTGCATCATGGGCGGCTAGGGCTTCAAACTTATTTTCCGCTGTTACAAAATTTTTACCTGTTAATTTTGCTACATTAGCAGCAAATTTTTCAGCAAAGCCTTTTTTACTATTAATACCTGTACCTACAGCTGTACCACCTTGTGCTAGTTGTAACAAGCGTGGCAAAGTAGATTGCACACGCTCAATGCCATATTTTACTTGTGTTGCATAACCGCTAAACTCCTGCCCTAATGTTAATGGTGTAGCATCTTGTGTATGTGTACGACCAATTTTTATAATATCATTAAACTCAGCTACTTTTTTATCTAGCTCTTGTTTAAACTGCTCTAGCACTGGCAATAAAGTATCTACCACCTCATTAACAGCAGCGATATGCATAGCGGTAGGGAACACATCATTACTAGATTGCCCCATATTGCAATGATCATTAGGGTGTACTGGGTTTTTACTACCAATCTGACCACCTAATATTTCAATCGCACGGTTAGCTACTACCTCATTACTATTCATATTACTTTGTGTACCACTACCAGTTTGCCATACAGATAGCGGGAAGTGATCTAAAAGCTCACCGCTTACTACCTCGCTAGCGGCCTCAACTATTGCATTGCCTATTTTGGCATCCATAACGCCTAGCTCCATATTAGCTTGGGCGGCACATAGTTTTACAATGCCTAATGCTTTTACCAGTGGTGTGGGCATGCGCTCCTCACCTATTGCAAAGTTTATTAATGAGCGCCCAGTTTGTGCACCAAAATATTTATTAGCAGGTACTTTTATTTCACCCATTGTATCGCTTTCAATGCGTTGTTCATTAGTAGTAGGGGTATCTTTTAATAATGTTGTCATTGCTTTTAATTTAGTTTGGGTTGCTTTATAGCTATATCACAAAAAAATGAAAGCAGATCTAACCACTGGCCCAATATCCCCTGCCCTAATACGCATGGGCTTGCCTATGTTTATAGGGATATTTGCTATTATTTTTATAAATGTGGTAGATATATATTTTATTAGCCAGCTTGGTGAGGCCCAGTTAGCTGGGGTTACTTATACGTTTCCGGTTATTACTATAATTACTAATTTAGCTATGGGTTTGGGTGCTGCTACTAGCTCATTAGTATCTCGCTGTTATGGCGCTAAGGATAGCTCTAATAGTCAATCTTACACAACTATGGCAATATTATTAGCGTTTAGTATTGGTGTATTATTTGGTATTGTTGGCATAGCTACCATAAATCCATTATTTACCGCATTAGGCGCTGATGCTAGTAGCTTAAAATACACAGCTGAATACATGAATATTTGGTATTTAGGCATGCCACTAGTGTTAGTGCCAATGGTCGGCAATTATGCAATACGTGCTATAGGTAATGCTAAGTTTAGCGGTATGGTTATGATACTAGCTGCAATAGTAAACTTAATACTGGATCCAATATTAATTTTTGGCCTTTTAGGAGCCCCTGCCCTAGGCGTAAAAGGTGCAGCCATTGCTACCATAGCATCCTATTTTATGGCATTTTTGGCTGGCTTGTATTTTTTACACTTTAAAGCCAGATTATTAAAATTAAGGCTATCTTTTAAATATCTAAAAGACATAACTAAGCTAGCCTTACCAAACGCTGCTAATAATTTACTTACACCCATCACGTTAGCTGTAATGATAAAAATCCTTTCTACCTATGGTGATGATGTAGTAGCTGCAATGGGTATAATAACACGTATTGAGAGCCTGTTTTTACTAGTATTTATGGCAATGTCATCAGCTCTCAATGCATTTATAGGACAAAACTATGGAGCTAAAAAATATATCCGCATACAGCAAGCTACAAAAATAACCGTAAAATTTAGTATTATATATGGCCTGATATGTTGCGTATTATTATTGTTATTAGGTAAATCGATAGGTAAGATATTCTCCATACAACACAATATAATAACAGTTACAAATCTATATTTTATTATCGTGCCAATTAGCTACATTTTTATTGGTATAATTATCACTAGCAACTCCAATTTTAATGCTATAGGTAAACCACAAATCAACCTAAAACTTAACTTAGTACGTTATTTTGTTTTACAAATACCATGTGCGTACATACTTAGCATCAGTTTTGGTATTGGCGGGGTGTTTATTGGTATATTAATAGCTAATTTAGTTATTGGCTTATTTGCTTTAAAACTTTTAAACAATTGTAACAAAACAATATAAAAGTCTTTTTGCTATATTTGTTGAGTCAAACACAAAAAAACGTATATTCTTGTAACATTACTGTAATTTTATAGGCTATTTTAAAGTTTTGTTTTTTGATTAGGGGATTTTATGAGTTTTAATAACAAAAAGATTTTATTAAGCACCGCAGCTTTAAGCTGCGTATTACTTGGTGGATACAATTATGCTGATGCGGCCTGCTCAGCAGCTACAAGCGGTGATGATACAATAAACTGTACATCTGTAGGTGTAAGCTCCCCTTTTGATGCATTAGCAGGTAATGATTTGGTAGATAACAACGCTGGCAGTTCAATATCTGGTAGTGTAATTTTAAATGACGGCAATGATAGCTTTACCAATAATGGTACAGTAAATAACTCTAGCGCAATTACCGTAGTATTAGGTGATGGCAATGATGTGCTAACCAATATCGGCCAGATATTACTTTCTGGCGCTGGGGATTCTGCCGTTAAAGGTGGCACTACTGGCCCTTCTAATAACTCAGTTGATAACCAGGGCACCATTCAAGCTAATGTTTCTGGTAATGGTATAGTTTTAGAGCGCGATGGAGATAATACAATCTCTAACTCTGGCTTGATAGAGGCAACTAAAGCCGCAATACAAACAAATGAGAGTGGTACGGGTGTAGGTAGTTTAGACGTAACTAATAGCGGCACAATAACCTCTACTACTGATGGTAAAGGCGTTGAAAGCTATACCAGCCTTACTTTAAATAATACAGGTACAATAAATGCCACCGCTGGTGCTGGCCCCTTACTATCTGTTAGAGCCGGAGCTGCAAACATTACAAATAGTGGTGTATTACAAGTAGCTACTGGCAAGGCAATTGAGTCTTTAGCTGTAGCATCATTTGCTGATAGTATTAATAACACAGGTAGTATCACTGGTGATATAGTATTGCTATCGGGTAATGATACACTAGTTAATACAGGTAGTGGCTCTATAAATGGCCGTGTAGATTTAGGTACTGGTGAGGATGCTGCAACTATAGATGGAGGCACTTTTACTGGCTCATTTATAGGTGGTTTAGGTAACGATACGCTAACATTAAATAATGATAATGCAGATATCTCTGCGGCAACTGAGTTTTCGGGCGATGTAGGCTTTGCTAATTTAGGTGGTGACGTGCTTATTGTACAAAGCAATAAAAGCATAACAATGGATTTACATGATACCACTGGTAAGTATAGAGAGTGGGAAACTATAACCAATGCAGGCTCTGGAGATGTTATATATCAAGGCGCAAGTAATATCAGCACCTCTACTATCAATATTGATACTACTGGTAAAATAACAGTAGATACTGGAGCTAATTTATCTAATGCAACACTGCAAGATACAGTTGGTAATAATAATAATATAGTTATTAACGGTACTGTAGCAAATGTAAGCTCTGGCGATGGTGATGATACTATCACCTCTACATCGTCTGGAGGTGAGGTAGTAGGCATACTAAACTTAGGCGATGGCAATGATAGCTTTGATAACACTGGTAAGTTTGCCGGTAATTTAATTTTAGACGATACTGCCTCTAAAGCTGATGACGGTAATGATACAGTAACTAATAGCGGTACTATTGAAAGTAACATAGACTTACGCTCTGGTAATGATAGCGTATCCAACACTGGTACTATTGAGGTAAATGTAGGTACTGTAATCACCTTAGGTGATGGTAATGATACTATCAATAATGATGGCGGTGTAATCAGGCTAACTACTGTTGGTACAGCTGCAATACGTAATGATGCTACCACAGCATCAAATAACACAATATTTAATAGCGGCACTATAGATGCGCCATTTAGCTCAGCCATTAGCTTAGATAACGATGGTGATAATACGGTAACAAACCAAGGTGTTATTACCGCGTCTAATGTTGCTATATCATCTAACCTAGCTGGTACTAATACAGGTAGTTTATTAGTAGATAATGATGGTACAATTACATCAACTACAGATGGCCGCGGTGTAGAAAGCTATACAACCCTAACTGTAGATAATAGCGGCCTTATAAACGCTACAGGCGGTGCTAATAGCCTTATTACATCACGTACTGGTATTTTAAGTGTTATTAACTCTGGCACTATAAGTGCTGTGTTAGGTAGGGCCATAGAGTCTTTATCCTTAGGTGCAAACTCAGATACTGTAACCAATACTGGTAGTATAACTGGTGAAACCAGGCTGCAAGCAGGTGCTGATGTGTTTACTAGCACAGGGGCTGCTGCATCTATATCCGGTAATGTAAGCATGGGTGACGATAACGATACCGCAACCATAAATGGCGGCACCTATAGCGGTACATTTACTGGTGGTAATGAGGATGATACCCTGTTTTTAGATAATGATAATACTGATATTACTAGTGGCTTCTTTTTTGGAGATGAAGGCATAGGCGAAGATGGTAATGATGTAATTACTATACAAAGCAACAAGGCAATTACTGTTAATGTAGATAATAGCTCAGGCCAATATAAAGAGTGGCAAACTATTATCCACCAAGGTACTGGTACAATTACCTACACGGGTGATGATAGTATTACTGATACTATTAATGTAGAGGGCAATGCAGTTATAAATATCGGCCCATCTGCAACATTAAGCAATGCAACGCTTAGTGACACTGTAGGTAACAATAATACTGTGAATATAAATGGTACAATTGCTAACGTTAATGTAGGTGCTGGCAACGACACAGTTACCATAAACCTAGATGATGGCGGCCTAATAACTGGTACAAATGATGGTGGCGCAGGTAACGATATATTAGCGTTTAGCTCTACAGGCGGTAATGGCACTATTGGGGATCTTGGCGTAAATTACGAAGATGTGCAACTAACTGGTGATCAAACATTTATAATGAGTGGAGTAACCAGCACAGTTACTAATATAGATATAACTGGGGTAACAAGCCTATCTATTGACAACACCTCCAATGTAACAGCCACAGGTGGTATTACTGCTGGTAGTGGTAATAACACTATCGCTAATGATGGTACACTAAGTGCAGCTATAAACCCTGGTGATGGTGATGATTTATTTGTCAATACAGGCAATCATACTGGCAATATTACCATGGATGATACAACAACCAAAGCGGATGATGGTAATGATACAGTAACAAATACTGGTACTATAGTTGGTAATATAGATATGCGCGCTGGCAATGATACACTTACCAGTAATAATGATATTACCGGTGATATTGATATGAATGACGGTAATGATGCAGCTACCATAAATGGTGGTGCATTTAGCGGCACATTTACCGGCGGTGCAGGTGATGATACATTATATTTAGATCATGATAATGCAACAATAGGTAGTAGCCATTTTTATGGTGATAATGGTGCAGGCGATACTGGCAATGACGTATTAACAGTGCAAAGCAACTCAGCTATCTCATTAAACGTAGATGATGGAACTAGTGGGCAATATCGTGAGTGGGATACTGTTACCAACCAGGGTAGTGGTGATGTAACCTATACTGGCAACAATACCTCTATAACTAGTATTATACTTGATAGCACCGGTGTGCTAAACATAGGCCCAGTGGCAACTTTAACTAACGCTACGATTAACGATACAGTAGGTAATGATAATACCATTAATATCAACGGTACTATAGCTGGTATTAATGCAGGTGCAGGCGATGATAGCGTAAATATTAATTTAGATAATGGTGGTACAGTAACCGGCACTAACGATGGTGGCCTAGGTGATGATACTCTTAACTATACCTCTACCGGTAGTAACGCTACCATTAATAGTTTTGGCACAGGTTATGAAAATGTAGATTTAGAGGGTGACACTACTTTTACTATAAGTGGTTTAACCAGCACAGTTGATAACCTAAACCTTATAGATGATACAGATTTGGTTATAGATAATACCTCCAACCTAACATTTAATGTTGGTTTAAATGGTGGCACAGGTGATAATGCTGTTACAATTGCTGGTACAATAGATGGCCCAGTAAGCCTAGGCGATGGTGACGATACATTTACCGTAAGCGGAGTAGTAGATTACACGGATGGTATAGATGGTGGCCCAGGTACTGATACATTTGTGTTAGATGGTATTACGCAAACAATAGATGGTGCTGATATTACTAATTTTGAGAATCTAGATTTAACAAATAATAGTGATCTTACTTTTACAGGATCACCAATAGTTATAGATACAGTTGATATAGATAGCACCTCTATGCTAACTGCTAGTGATTTAACATCATCTACCATTACTAACGATGGTACATTTGGTAATTCTGGTGGTAGCACTATAGTAACCGGTGATTTTGTTAATAATAATGGTACCCTACAAATTATTGTAGATAGTGATGATGCAAGCTCTAGTGGTACATCAGGTGTTGTTAGTGGTTTAACTGTTAACGGTACACTTACCTTAGGAGCTAGCTCTAAAATTGATGTAAGTAATTTATCTGGCTCTGATTTAAACAATTTTACAGTAGGTGAATCCTATGATGTAATTTCTGCCACTAGCCTGGTTAATAACGGGGTAACAGTTAATACCCCGACCCTACCAAGTGGATTAAGCTGGGCAACTAACTTTAGTAGTACAGGTTTACAGCTATTAATTAGCAATATACCAACTCCACCACCTGCAGGTGGTTGTACGGGGACGGATCATAACAGCAACCAACTATGTCAGTTGCTTAATAATGTCTCTATCACTACTTTAAATAAAGCCGATGCAGATCAGCTAACGCCAGAGGGATACTTAGCAATGCTACATACTCTAGGCCAAGCTAGTGATAACTTTATTGGCAATCTGCGTGATCGCTTAGGTGAGTTACGTGGCATGCGTAAACTAGCAGTGCAAGATCAAGATTGTGGAGTTTGGGGCAGAGTACATGGCAATATGTATAGTACAGATAATGATAACAACGGGCATCATGGTTATGATAGCAAAAACTTAGGTGTGTCTGTTGGTAGCTACTGCTCTGTTGATGAGGACTGGCTACTAGGTGGTGCATTAGGATATTCACAAGGTAGTGTGGATCACAAACTAAACTTTGATGGTGACTTAGATAGCTACCATGCAGCTATTTATGCCACTTACCGTCAGCCGGAGTTCCATTTTGATGGAATTTTAAGCTATGGTATGGCCAAAAATGACGCTGAGCGCGATATTAATGTAACCACACCTACTAGCTTTGCAGGCACTGCTAAATCTAGCTTTGATAGTAAAGTATTAGCTGCTCATGCTGAGGCTGGGTATGATTTTTATTATAACAAGTTTGAGATAGAGCCTTGGATAGCATTAGAGTATCAAAAAGTAATGTCAGACTCTTTAAGTGAGAGTGGCGCAGGTACGCTAAACTTAAGTGTAGAGGATGCCGATATAGATAGCTTTAGAGGTAAAATTGGTTTTAATGTACGCGGACGCGTAAATATTGAAAACTCTGAAAACCATATATTACCGCAAGCGCGTGTATACTACCAACGTGATTTTAAGGATCAGGCCATTGATGTTGATTATCAGCTACTAGGCCAACAAGGTAACGCAGATGGTGTAGAGCGTGCACGTGATACATTAGTATTTGGCTTTGGCTTTACGTCACATATAAATAGTGAGTTTGATGGTGATGGTAGCCATAATATTTATGGCCACTATGATCATGAGATTGGGCTAGATGAGGACACTACCAATCATAGATTTAGTATAGGGTATAAATATAAATTTTAGTTTTTAAAAAAGCTAATAGACGCAAAGTTATTTAGCAGCTTGGAGTTGCGCTTTGTTATACCACCTAATGCTACTAAACTGCTTTGTGTAATTTGCTCTGCCTTCAAAAATTTTAGTAAGCCTATTGGCTTTGCTTGTGGATGACTACTAGTTTGAAAAATAGGAGAGTACAAAATATGCTCTATACCCAACTTTTGAGCTCTACATATTGTTTTAATACTATGTGCTGCACAGCTAAATTTTAATTTAGGGTATTTATACTTAAGTAAATTATAAGCATTAATATTAGACTCTGGTAGATGTATTCCTGCAAGTTTATTAGCCAAATGTGTAGGCAGCTCGGCACTAACTGCAAAATATAGCTTGCATTGTTTTGCTAGTTTTTGTGCGTGTTGAATACGATCAGGGTTTTTATAATCTCTATAAATAACAAAGCCCGCATTATATGCAGGCTTTGAGTTATCATTATCAATAATTTGTATCAACAAGCTATTTAGCTATTTGTACTACCAAACATAGCAAATTTTTTGTTGAACTTTTCAATCTGACCAGCATTAGCATTAAGATGAAAACCTTTTTTATCATCCCAAGCTGGGTGTGTTAGTGGATCAATATCCAAAACTATTTTATCAGTTTTTTTTGTGGTTTTACCTTTGATTTCAGTACCATCTGTCATTACAAAAACTGCGTCATTATATTCTGGGTGTATGCCTTTTTTCATATCTTTACCTTTAGAGGGGTGGCTTTATATATAATTATCCAATAATAATCAAGTTGATATGAACAATCTGATATGGCTACGTAACGATTTACGAATTAATGATAATCCGGCTTTATATCATGGCATTAAAAATGCCAAAAATGCTTTAATTATATATATTTATGATGATACCAACCCGCAAAAATGGCAGTTAGGCGGGGCTAAAAAATGGTGGCTGCACCATGCTTTGCAAGACTTAAGTAAAAAAGTTAACTTAACCCTATTAAAAGGCGACCCTTTAAAAATTATTCCTAACTTAGTTAAACAACATAATATTGATAACATCTATTGGAATCGTCGCTATGAGCCATGGGGCATAGAGGTAGACTCCAATATAAAACAAAATCTCCCTGTAAATAGCTATAAAGCCAATTTATTATTTGAGCCATGGGAGATAAAAAATAAAGCTGGCAGTTATTTTAAAGTCTTTACCCCTTTTTGGCGCAAATGTTTAGAGGAGCAAGGTAATATATTTGATCCGCTACCAAAGCCAGAGCTTAATAGTATTAAATATATAAACCATAAAAGTGAGCATTTAGACAGCTGGCAATTACTACCAACAAAACCAGATTGGGCTGGTGGTATGCGTAAAAAATGGCTAGTAACTGAGGACGCCGCCCATCAACAGTTAACAAACTTTATACAAAAGATAAGTGATTATAAAGAAAAGCGTAATTTTTTAGATATTGATGCTACGAGCAATTTATCACCTTATTTAGCTGCAGGGCAAATTAGCCCATTACAAATTTGGCATAAGGTGAATCAAAGTGGTATAAAGGATGCCGGCAGCGTCTGTTTTTTATCTGAGGTTGGCTGGCGCGAATTTAGCTATAACTTACTTTATAACTACCCTACTCTGCCCGAGCAAAATTTTAAGCTACAGTTTGATAAATTTCCATGGCAAAGCAATGATAAAGATATTAAAGCCTGGCAAAAGGGGCAAACTGGCTACCCTATTATAGATGCTGCCATGCAAGAGCTTTGGCAAACCGGTATAATGCATAACCGCGCGCGCATGATTGTTGCCAGCTTTTTAACTAAGCATTTATTACAAGATTGGCGAGCCGGGCAAGATTGGTTTTGGGATTGTTTAGTAGATGCCGACTTAGCCAGTAATAGCGCAAGCTGGCAATGGGTGGCAGGTAGTGGTGCCGATGCTGCGCCTTATTTTAGAATATTTAACCCTATAACCCAAGGTGAGCGCTTTGATAAAAAAGGTGAGTATATAAAAAAATGGTTGCCAGTATTATCTAATTTACCAGATAAGTACATCCACACACCATGGCAAGCACCTGGGCTGTTATTAGCCGAGGCAGGCATTACCTTAGGCAAAAATTATCCTTACCCAGTTATTGATGCAAACGAGGGGCGCAATAGAGCATTACAAGCATACAAAGAAACGAGCAATTAAAACTGGTAGTTATTGTCTTCCCATTTTTGCTCTAGCTCTTTTAACTTATCTCCTAGTTGCTTACCTGGCTTATAGCCTTGTTTAATTAAATCAGCCCCAGTGATAGGAAATTGCGGTATATCCCAACTATCTGCAAGCTTTATCAAAGCTACAACATCCACACTTTGGCCCAGTGCATATTGTATTTGCACAAGTAGCTTAAAATTGTCAGTGTTTAATTTGCGTAATAGCTTTTTATTAGGCTCAGTGTCCAAATGATCTTGTAATAATTGTATAGTTTTGATTTGCTTATTACTTAACTTTAACTGCCTAGCAATTTGCACCTTGTTACCATTAATAGCAAAAAATCTGGCAAAAAGATTATTGCTTTTTAGTTTATTCAAATAGTTAAAATCATATTCATAAGGTAGTATTTTGTGCTGTTGTAAAAGCTTTAACACCTCAATATGGTTTGGCGATAATAATATTTTTATAAATTCATCACTAACACGCTCTATAGATAATTTTTTTATTAGTTGCTTATTATCTATGCAAGCTTGCAAGCTTTGTTTATCTAACTGCTTACCATAATAAGCATAAAACCTAAAAAAACGTAATATACGTAGTGCATCTTCTTCTATACGTTTGTTAGCTTTGCCTATAAATACTACCCTACCGTTTAGGCAATCTTGCTTGCCGTTTAGGTAATCATATATATTGCCCTCAATATCCATATACATAGAGTTAATAGTAAAATCACGTCGTTCAGCATCTTGTTGCCAGTTATCTGTATATGTAACTTTAGCATGGCGGCCATCACACTTATCATCAATACGTAATGTGGTAATTTCGTATGGCTTATCCATCACCGCAGTAACTGTACCATATTTTATGCCTGTTGGTATTACCTTTATATTATTTGCAGATAACTTATTTATCACTACTTGCGGGCTATGAGTCGTAGCTAAATCAATATCATTAATTGGCATACCCATTATGTGATTGCGCACAGCACCACCTACTATACGTACATTATTATTACCCAATATATTAAATAGTTTTTTAAGTTGGTCTGTAAACACAGTATGATTATAGTGTAGTAGTGAGTGTTGAACAAGAATACATAAATTTTGCCTTAAAACTAGCTAATGAGGCTGGTAAAATTAGCCATAATTATTACGGAAAAATATATAGTATAAAAAGCAAAGCTGATAAAAGCCTTGTAACACAAGTAGATAAAGAGATTGAGCAAACTTTACGTAATGCCATAGCGGCAAAATACCCATCTCATGGCATATATGGTGAAGAATTTGTAAATCAATCTAATAATAATGATTATTGCTGGGTGATAGACCCAATTGATGGCACAAGCGCATTTGTAGCAGGTGCTGCAACATTTACCAATTTAATTGCCCTTACACATAAGGGTAGGCCTATTATTGGTATAATTAATCAGCCAATTATTAAGCAAACTTGGTTAGGGGTAAAGGGCCAAAGAACCATATGTAATAGCCAAGTAGTAAGCTCCAGCAATGTAACAGAGCTTAATAAAGCTATTTTTAGCACTACCAGCCCGTTTTATTTTGATAACCCAAATAAAATCAAATCCATCTCTAATAAATGCTCAACAACCCGTTATGGGTTAGATGCATACGCGTATGCTAATTTGGCAAGTGGTAGGATAGATTTAGTAATTGAACAAGGGCTAAAGCCTTATGACTACTGCGCATTAGCACCAATAATACAAGGGGCTGGAGGCATAATCACTGATTGGCAAGGTAAGGAGCTTACCCTGCAAAGCAGCGGTGATGTAATAGCAGCAAGCACAACTAATATACATGAGGCGGCTATAAAAGCGTTATGAACCAGCTTGATAAACTTATAAAAACCATCAGTAAATTACCGGGATTAGGCCCACGTAGTGGTAGGCGCATTGCACTACATTTATTAAAAAATAAGCAGGATATAATGCTCCCTCTAGCTAATTTGATTCAAGACGTAGCTAGCACAGTAAAAACTTGTAGTAATTGTGGTAATTTAGATCTTACCCCTACCTGTAATATTTGTAATGATGATAATCGCGATCACTCTATAATTTGCGTGGTAGAAGAAGTAGCCGACTTATGGGCTTTAGAACGCGGAAACATGTATAAAGGCGTTTACCATGTATTAGGGGGGGCGCTAAGTGCGGTAGATGGCATTACTGCAGATAAGCTTAATTTTACTGGCCTTTTAGAGCACATTAAAAAAGGTGGAGTAACTGAAATAATACTAGCGACTAATGCAACAATAGCAGGACAAACTACGGCCTATTATATTACTGACCTACTAAATGAGTTTGATATAAAAATCACGCGCCCAGCACAGGGCATACCTTTTGGTGGAGAGCTAGATTATTTAGATGAAGGTACCTTAAGCAGTGCTTTACAAAAACGTTTAGAATTTAGTTAATATCTAAAACTTTACTTAGACCTTTTAAATAAACTTTTTACCCAGTCCTTAAATTTTTTCCATAGTTTACCGAACCAGCGGTCTTCCTCATAAATTACGATTGTGCCACTTAATATATCATGCAAACTGCGGCGTCGTTTATTAAATATAATCCAACTATGGCCTATTATTAATATATACCCCACAAACCTAATAAAGTATTGAACTGCATCTGGTTTTTTATAATCAGCCTCATCTACTATACGCATACAACATATATGTTTACCTATAGATTTACCTTTAAGAATCCAAGCTGGATAAGTACAAATAAATCCTGCTAATACAGTACAACCTACTATAATATATGCTGTATCTATTAATTTATCCTTATTATCTTCCCATAATATCTCCCATAATCTAGCTCTGTCTTCTTGGGTTAATTCAGCATCTGCTGAAACACGTGCAGCCTGCTCAAAAAGCTCAGTTAGGTATGAATTAACACCAAGTATATAAGCTAATATTACATATGGTATAGATACAACCACTAAATCGATCATGCCTGCTATCAAACGTGCACTAATACTAGGGTAGATATATTTTTTGTCCTCACTCATTTTTTTATTTTAAATTATATAATTTCTTAACCACCTGCAATAATTTGTGTTGTTGAGATACTTCCTCGATAGAAAAAATATCCCAAACCTACTGTAAATATAAGCATGCCATATATTGCATGTTCAAATATTACTAAGCTTAATGCCCTACCCTTTTTATAACGCAAAGCAAATATATAACCAGCTATTGTACTTAATATCACAGCCTCTAAGTTCTGAAATATTATATGCCCAAAACCAAATGTTAATGCACTTAAATGTGTTAGCTGATTATCACTAAAACAGTGCTTATAACGCCTAAATATAAAACTACGATATATTATCTCTTGTGGCGGCACAGATAGTAATGGATAAAAAACCATTACCATTAACCATATATGTGGCATATTTATTGGTAAAAACAGCAGCTTATCGTTATAAAAATAGTAAGTAGCAATAAATAAAACACATATACTAACCAAGTATGGTACTAATATTTTACCTATGTTTGTTTTATTTAGGGCCTTTTTATTATAATCTTTTTTATAACTATACGCATGGTTTTTACGCATATAAAAATAAGCTAATATAGCAAATAACCACAATAATATAAAAAGCACTTTTATCGCGCCTAGTAAAATTACTAATATTGGCACAACAATAAATATTAAAAATATTTCCAACCATTTATTCACAATAAAAACTATACAATTTTATCGCTCTACTTATAACTAAAACATGCAAAATATTCGTCGTGGCATGATGGTTGTGCTTTCTAGTCCTAGTGGTGCTGGCAAAACTACAATTAGTAAAAAAGTTTTACAAACAGATAATCAAATCTCTCTTTCTGTATCATATACCACCCGCCCACGCCGAAGTGCTGAAGTTGATGGTATAGATTATCATTTTATAGCCAAAGAAAGCTTTGAAGAAATGATCTCAAAAGAAGAGTTTGTAGAGTATGCCAGTGTTTTTGGTAATTTTTATGGCACTCCAAAAATACAAATTGAAAACCATTTAAATAATGGCAGAGATATCTTGTTTGATATAGATTGGCAAGGCACTCGCCAATTAGTTAGCTACTCACGCGAGGATGTGGTGAGTATATTTGTGTTACCTCCCTCATTAAATGAACTAGAAAGACGCCTACGTGGTAGAGCCCAAGATAGTGAAGAAGTACTGCAAGATCGCATGCAAAAAGCTAAACAAGAGATAAGCCACTGGGATGAATACGACTATGTAATTGTTAATAACGACGTAGAACAAGCTTTGATACAAGTACTAGATATTATCCATGCAGAGCGCATAAAGCGCCATCGTAATGTAAATTTAAATGAATTTGTGCAACAGATTTTGCAATCTAAGTAGCTTAAATTAATAAAGCGTGTTAAATACCCGCCCATGGAACTACTAGACCAAACCCTTAACTTTTTATTCTATGCATTTTCATTTATCGTAGTGCTATCTATAATTGTTTTTATCCATGAGTTTGGACACTACTGGGTAGCAAAAAAATGCGGTGTACATATTGAAGAGTTTGCCATTGGCTTTGGTAAAGAGCTCTATGGCTGGAATGACAGCACCGGCACTAGATGGAAAATTTGTTTATTACCTTTAGGTGGGTATGTACGAATGTTTGGAGATGAAAACGCTGCGAGCACACCAGATGACGAGAAGCTAACAAAACTCACAAAAGACGAACAAAAAAAAGCTTTTGCATTTAAAAATGTATATCAGCGTTTTGCTATTGTGATTGCCGGCCCTATGGCCAACTTTATTTTAACAATAGTTATTTTATTTGGCATCAACATCTTTAATGGTGGTACTATTGTTCCACCTATAATTGATAAAGTTTTAGAAAACTCCCCTGCACAAGCAGCAGGGTTAAAATCAGGGGACTTAATTACAAATATTGGTGATGCTGAGATTTCATCCTTCAACGATATCCGCGATGCTATTATTTTAAATAGCGATGAAAACCTTACTATTACTTACATTCGTAATAAAACTCAAAAACAAACCGTGATTACCCCTAAAATGCATGAAGGCGAAGATCAGTTTGGTTACAAACAAAAGCGAGCGCAAATTGGTATAAAAGGTCTTGATTTAGATGACCCAAGAATAAAATATGTAGAGCTAAGCTTTAGTGAATCTATAACTAAAGCTGTTGGCGATACATATAAGTTTTGCACTCGCACATTAACTGCTCTAGGGCAAATATTTACTGGCAAACGCGGAACAGAGGACATAGGTGGCCCTGCCCGCATTGGTGCATATGTTGGAGGTGCCATGGATAGTTTTGTTAAAAATATTAAATGCATTTTGTTTGGCAGCGATACATGCCAAGAAGGGTATGTTGGCGGCATAATCTTATTATTTACCATGACGGCCCTAATCTCCGCCAATCTGGGGCTTATTAATTTATTTCCTATACCTATGCTAGATGGTGGCCATTTAGCATATTATTTATATGAAATGGTCCGCGGAAAACCGCTAAACCCTAAATGGCAAGAATATGGTTTTAAGTTTGGTTTTTTTGTGCTTATATCCTTAATGATTTTTGCATTTTTTAACGATGGTAGATTTTTTGGACTATATTAATAAACCCGCTAAGGTACTTAGCAAACTTGTAGTATTAGCAACCTTATTTAGCATATCTATAAATGATAATACACATGCTAATACACAAAATAACACTATTGAAAATATAACTATATCTGGTAATCAACGGGTAGAGCCAAATACAGTAGTATCCTATACTGGGCTAAGTAAGGGGGAATCTGCAAGTTATGAAAAAATAAACCAAGCAGTAAAAAAACTTTACCAAACTGGCTTATTTGCAGATGTAAAAGCTAAGCTAGATGGTAATAATTTAATATTAGCATTAACAGAAAACCCAATTATTAATGAGGTTAAATTTGAAGGAAACGACAAACTAGACAGCGATGAACTACTACAGGAGCTAAAACTTAAGAGTCGCTCAACTTACTCAGAAGACTCCTTAAAAAAAGATGTTGCACGTATTAGTGATTTGTACCGCAAATCTGGTCGTTATGGCGTTCAAGTAAAGCCAAACTTACAGGACCTTGGAGATAACCGTGTGAACCTTATATACAAGGTGACAGAGGGGGAAAAATCAATCATTGAAGATATTAATTTTGTAGGTAACAAATATTTTTCTGATGGTGATTTACGTGCAGTAATTAGTAGCTCAGAAGGCGCTTGGTATAAGTTCTTATCTAGTTCCGACGTATATGATGAAGACCGCATACAATATGATAAAGAACTACTAAAAAAGCATTATAGTGAAAGTGGCTTTGCTGATTTTACTATCAAAAGTGCTATTGCCCAAATTAACCCAAATAGTAATTTTACAGTTACATTTACGGTAGATGAAGGACCAAGATATGAAATAGGTAATATTAGCGTTTCAACTCAATTACCAGATTTACCCAAAGAGGATTTTTATGATATCCTTCTTTTTGAATCGGGAGATTTATATGATGCTACTCGTATAGATAAAACAACCGATAAAATGACAGACATAGCAGGCCAATACGGCTACGCTTTTGTAGATATAGAACCTAAACTAAATAAAAACCAACTTACTAAAAAAATTGATATAGATTTTGATATCCAAGAAGGGCCAAAAGTATTTATCGATAATATAAATATTACTGGTAATACTCGTACGTCTGATAATGTTATTAGACGTGAATTTAGGGTAGCGGAAGGTGATCCATTTAATAGTAAAAAAGTACGCCGTAGTCGTCAACGTGTACAAAATTTGGGTTATTTTAAAAAGGTCGATTTTAAAAACGCTCAAAGCGGGGCTCCTGATAAGGTAGATCTAAACGTAGAGTTAGAAGAAACCTCAACCGGCGAGTTTAGTTTTGGGGCTGGATATTCTAGCTTGGATGGTGTTGTTGGTGATGTTTCCCTATCCGAGAAGAATTTAATGGGTAATGGACAAAAATTAAAATTAAAATTATCTGCTGGTGAACGTGTACAACAAGGTGAGATTAGTTTTACCGAGCCTTATCTATTTGGCAATGAGGTATCAGCTGGGTTTGATTTGTTTAGTATTACTCGTGTGCAGGATGATTACAGCTCATTTGACGGTGTATCTCATGGTGGAAAACTACGCCTAGGTTATAAAATCTCTGAGTATCTAACTCATAGTATGTATTACACTCTCCGCTTGGATGAGGTTACTAATATTGATACTAATGCATCTACGTTTGTACGTGGACAAGAAGGTGACTTTACAACATCTATGGTTGGACACAGCCTAATATATGATAGGCGTGATAATAGATTTAGGCCAACTAGCGGCCTATATCTACGCCTTAATCAAGACTATGCAGGCGTAGGCGGTGATACAGAGTTTTTTAGAAATGAAGGTAAAGCGCGCTACTACTTTAGCTTGGATGATGATCGTGAGTTTGTGGTAAAACTAGCTGGTAATACTGGCTATGTACATGGCTTAGGTGATGACCCAGTACGTATTAACTATCGCTATTTTGTTGGTGGCCGTAGTTTACGTGGCTTTGATCGAGGCGGTATAGGCCCGCGCGATATAGCCACGCGTGACGCACTAGGTGGTGATTTTTATTATACTGGCACAGCAGAGCTTGGATTTCCTCTAGGTTTACCAGATGAATTAGGCCTGCGTGCTTCTGTCTTTGCAGATGTTGGTAACTTAACAAACCTTGATGATGATTTAAGTGGCAGCGGCATAATAGATACGGATGAACCACGCATAACAGTAGGAGCTGGTATTTCATGGAGTTCACCTGCAGGCCCAATACGTTTAGACTTTGGTTATCCAATTGAGAGTGATGATTTGGACGATGAACGAAAATTCCAATTTAACTTTGGATCTAGGTTCTAATTTTTTACATCTATTAATAATTACTTAGATAAATTGTTGACTCTAATTGAATCACAAGGTACATCCTTAGGTTGTGTCAAACAACACATTCACAACCTACAAGGCATGAAGAATTTAGTATTTATTATAGAAGATGAGCCCTCACAACGCAAAACAATACAACTTATGGTTGAGCATTATGGCTATGAAACAAAAGTGTTTGAGGATGCTAAAAAAGCACTAAAATATTTTGATAATATCAGTTCTCCCCTACCCGACCTGGTCTTAGCAGACATACAAATGTCTGAAATAAATTGCATACAGTTTACTAACCGTTTGCAAAGTATTGCTCCACAAATACCTATTATCATATTAACTGCTAATGCTAATGTAAGTGTAGCAGTAAGTGCTATGAAAGCTGGCGCAAAAGATTTTATTGAAAAACCTATAGAGCCTACACGCCTAAAAATTACTATGGATAATATTATTAAGCTGGCCAAGCTTAGTAATGAGAATTCATATATATATGATAATATAGGTCAACTGACCTTTGATGATATATTTGGCAAAAGTTCTGTTATATCTAGCGTAATTGCCTTAGGTAAAAAAGCCGCTATTAGTGATATACCTGTAATTATTGAGGGAGAAAGTGGAGTTGGCAAAGAGGTACTAGCACGTGCTATACATGGTAGCAGTAAACGTGCTAAATCTCCTTTTGTACGTGTAGATTGTAGTGCACTTAGTGATAAAACACCTGAGCAAGCCTATGCACAGTTATTTGGTCGTGATACAAATAACGATAAAGGTAACAATACTCCGGACTCACCTGGCATATTAGGTAAAATTATCGAAGCACAAGGTGGAACAGTTTACTTTGATGAAGTAAGCGATCTATCTACCGAAATGCAAGCCGAAATTTTAAAGCTACTTAAAACAGCAGAGCTTAATCCACAAGATAGTGATAAAACTTATAGCGTAGATGTACGTATTATATCTGCCACTAAAGATAACCTAGAAGAACAGGTAAAGAATGGTTATTTTATGGAGGATTTATTCTACCGATTACATGTATTTCCTATTTTTGTCCCTCCATTACGAGATCGTAGAAAGGATATTCGTAATATCTTGATGCATTATCTTAATAAGTTTACTACCCTGGAAAGTAAAACATTGAGAAAGTTGAGGATAAACTCTTTAGAAAATTACAAGAATATAAATGGCCAGGTAATAATCGCGAATTACGCAATTCTGTATTTAGAGCTGTAGTAATATGTGACAGCGACACTTTAGATTTTGAGCATTTTGATCAACTACCATTACGTGGCAGGGTTGGTGTTACCAAACCACGAAAATCACTACCAGATGAAATATCTATTTTTGATAATAACGGCAAAATACGTGCATTACGTGATATAGAAGCAGATATTATAAAAACAGCTATCAGCTTATGTGATGGCCATATGAGTAAGGTAGCGCGCGGATTAAAAATTGGACGCAGTACCCTTTATCGTAAACTTTAATTAGATTTATTAGCTAACTAATAAATCTAAAACCATCCCTGCACGGTTAAGTGTATATATATGTAGCTCTTCCACACCACCTGCTACCAAGTCATCGTGCAGGTTTTTGAAAATTTCAAAGCAAATTTGATATCTATCTTGCTCATTATCTACACCATCTAGCTTATCATAAAACCATTGTGGTACAGTAGTTTGGCAAGCTTTGCTAAATTTAACCGTTTGCTCAAAATTATATACAGGTAATATACCTGGTATTATTGGCTTAGTTATACCCTGCTCCGCGCAAGCATCTCTAAATTTAAAAAATGTATCAGCCTCAAAAAAATATTGGGTGATAGCTT
>Ga0163111_10000579_pt1 | contig 21989 bp, 26 predicted proteins | sample CRUFie1St18metaG_FD_109645 | JGI IMG/M metagenome (GOLD analysis project Ga0163111, IMG submission 109645) | Marine microbial communities from the Costa Rica Dome - CRUD Field 142mm St18 metaG | ecosystem: Environmental > Aquatic > Marine > Oceanic > Photic zone | place: Costa Rica: the Eastern... | reverse complement strand
TATTTTCATCAGCAAGGCTAAGAATTACTTTTGCAAATTCTTCAAATCCTATATTATGAGCAAGTTTTTCTAACCTTCTTCTTGCTACATTTAGCTCTTCATTAACGCCATAAGTCTTGCATGGATTTTGTCCACACCCACAATTTTGTTCTAAAATTATTTTACTTAGTTTCATCTATAAAGTCTTTTCGGTAAAACTTACCTAATATATTATCGTTAATATGAGAACTATAATTGTCCTCTAATACGTTATTAATAAATAGGTGTTTAGTCTCGTAATATGTAAGAAGCTTTTTATTAGGTACAAACTCTAAAATACGCTTCTCCCAATTCTCACCTGCTATATCTTTTTTAGCAAGTGCAACTATTTCTTTTTGAGAACCAAAATAGTCTTTCCAGTCTGATTCAGTTCTTACTTTTTGTTTGAGAGGTAATCGTCCTCCAATTCCTTTTGCCTTTCTTTCTTCTTTTAATGCTTCTAAAGCTCTTTTACCTAATCTTTTGTTACGTTCAAAGAATAGGACTTTTTTACCTATGTAACGGGTATCTGTAGGTTTGTGTCTAACCTCATAGATAAACCCATAGGTTCCTTTTGGCATATCTGAAATATCAGTGATAAACCTCCCTTGGTGCATCCAAGAGGGTCTTGTTGGCATTTTTTCCATATTTGGTTAGTCGCTAGACTTTGCTTTTCAGCTCATCTATTTGTAACTGTTGCTCTTTTATGGCTTCAATTAATAACGCGACAATTTTTTCATAACGAACTGCTTTGAATCCAGTGTCTCTATCGACAACTATTTCTGGCAGCACTTTTTCGATTTCTTGAGCAATAACACCAACATCGTGGCCGCTATTGTTAGAATCACTATTCCAATCAAATTCATATCCTCCAATTTGACTTATCTTATCTAAAGCTCCTTTTATAGGAGATAAATTATCCTTTAGTCTCTCATCTGAAGAATGGAAAGCAGTTACATCCCCAGTTGCTGTTATATCTCCAGTAACTGATAAATCGCCTGCAGTAGATAAAGTTCCTCCTACTGTTGTATCCCCAGAACCAGAAACTCTAAAAGCTAATTTAGTATATTGGTTACCTGAGTAGTATCCTCCATCTCCTGATACAACGGCAAAACTATCATGTCCATCAGTTGAGTTATCTCTTATACCCACTACAAAATGACCTCCTTGATATGCTTCTAATAAAGAACCAGAATTCGTTCCTCCTATTAATGATGCTAAGGTAGCGTGAGTAGTATGAGAGTAGTTAGTTATAGCAGTATCTCCAATATTTAAATGGGTACCGTCAAAAGTTAAATTTGTTTCAGCATTTAAGTAATCTGTTCCTTGAGCAGTAACTAATCTATTATTAGCATTATTAGCTATATTAAGTTGGCTACCACTTGCTGATGATGATATAGATGCTAAAGAAGCAGAAACTGATCCCCAAGTATCTATTGTTATATCATTTGCGTCAACATCTCCTACTACAGTTAAAGTTCCTGTAAATGAGTCTGTTGTATTTTTTAAATATGCTGTATGTATACTAGCACTTAATTCAGCAATCGAGCTTGATGCTGATTGTGATACTGTGTTATCAGCTGCTGTAAATCCATTAAGTAGGTGTACTCTTTGAGTATGTGCTGAACCTGAAAGTTCAACTATAGAAGCTGAGTTATATTGATATAATACTGTTCTTTGAGTATGAGCTGAGCTTGATACTAAAGCTGCTCTTGCAACTCTATCAGTATGAGCAGATGCACTATCTAAAGATCTTGTTGCTAGATAATGAGTATCCTTAACGTAGTGGTTATCTAAAGAAGAACTAAAGTTATATAAGTGTCCTAATGATGAAGAAACGTTACTCCAACCCGTTATACCTAAAGTACCAACTATCTCTTGATTACCTAATATATGGTGTGAACCTGTTCTTATATGTCTATCATCTGCTGTATCACCAAATGAAGTTGATCCAGTTGAGGTTGATGATATAATAGTTTGCGATTGAAATACTTTAGCTGTCATTCTACCATCAACAACCATATCTCCTTTATGGAAAGTAGAACCTGTTATGCTAAATTTATTATTATCAAAATCGTAAGTAAAGCTTTTTGAACCTGTAAAGTCAATTTGACTAGCTGCATCTCCTGATCCAGATTTTAACTGAATAGAATATTTTAATGCTTTTGGTTTAGGAAGGTCTATTGAAGCCGAAGGTGCATCAGATTGAGATCTAAATAACTTTAAACGTACATTATCAACAGACGCTGAATAGAACATTTCTTGGAAGTTCTGATCCATCTGTGCGTGTGTTAGCGCACTTCCTGTTACCGACCTTAAGGTTATTTTACTATCTGGCATCTTATTTATTTTCTAAATCAGAGATTCTGTCCTCTAGATCTTTAATTATATTATTTTGTTCTCTAACTGCTTCAATTAAAACAGGAACAATACCGCTATAGTTAACACCAAGATAGCCATTATTATCTTCAGAAACAACTTCTGGAAGGATTTTCTGTATATCTTGTGCTATAACTCCAATACTTTTTTCCTCTGTATCTTTATAGGTGAAGTAAACTCCATCTATACTATCGATTCTACTTAATGCGTTATCGATAGGTTTAATATCTTTTTTAAACCTCTCATCCGATCCTTGAGTTACAGTACCTGAAAAATATCCTGAGCCTGAAACTGCTAGTTTATATGATAAAGGTAAGTCAGAGCTTTCATTTACTCCGATACCAACATTATTACTAGAGTCTAAAATTAATCCTTGGCTTGATGATACTGCTGATGATCCTGAGAAGACTGTTATTCTTTTATTTACTCCTGCATTTTGTAACCCTTTGATAAGGCTTATTTCTACAGAACCACTATTAACTGGTACAGCTGAACTACTAGGATAGTGTAGAGTCAAAGTCTGTCCGTTAGTAGACGCTGATCTAAAGTACGATCCAAAGTTAACGTCTAACTCTGCGTACGTAAGTGGTGTTCCTTTATCTGCTCTAAAGTTTATCGCCATTATATATCTAATTTTACGACAAATGTCATATCAACATTTTCCGATTTTGGTATAGGTCTGTTTGTCTTTGCAACTGCTATAAGCTCATCTGCTTGATTATACAGTCCTATGGTTGTTACATAAGGTCTAAACTGACTACTTGTCAAATTAGTTCTTATTGTTTTATCCGATCCTGAAACTGTAGAAGGGTTTGATGAGAAATTTAACTCAGCTTCCTTCACAGTACAGTGAACGTTATATGTATAAATAGGTAGGTTTGATTTCCAGTGCACGATAGGTCGAGCATAAGTCGAATAATATCTTGCAGCTACGTCATCTGTAATAATAATCTGTCCTTGATTATAAATTACATCACCTACTACTCTTTCGTTTTTAGTGTAAGGAAGGGTAGAACCAGATAAAACTAGTCTTCCTTCTTTATCATCTATTACCTCAAATCTTTCAAACAAAATAGACTCATCTCTACTTACATACTGGCTTCCTGTTTCATTTACATAAGTACCTTCATCCTGTACATAGTCTTCTAGATCTATAGGTAAAGTCCCATACCAGTGTCTTAAATCTTCTACATAGTCGTCAGCAAAATTATCTGCTCTAGCATACTCTGTATTCCAATATGAGTCTTCAGTTTCAAAGAACGGCTGTAAAACTACTGTTCCTGGTTCTATATGAGTTCCAAAAACATCTCTTGGTATGGATATTACTCCTACCTCTTTGCTACTGCTTCTTGAACCTGTTAAAGTTAAAGTAGTTTGTAGCGATAAATCGTACGATCCAGAATAAACACCTAAAGTTGTACTCCCACTGTAGTAGTTATGGTAAACACTATCAAAAGTTAATTTTTGATATCTGTTATTTCTTAGGTCAGAAGGATAGGGGTAACCTGGTGTTGAACCAGAAAACCCTCTCATAACCTCTAGACCGTAATCACCAATAGTACTACCCGAAGCATACCACTGAGCTTTAGCAGTATAGTCCGAGACATATACATCTTGACGGTTTAGTTTCTTGAATGCACTCATTCATTAATCTAGTAATCTAATTTGATTCGCACTAAACTTTCTTTTGTAAAGTCCTTTAATAAAGGTCTAGAAAGTTTTGCTACTGCTAACAAATCGTTATTATCATTATACAGTCCAACAGACGTAATAAAAGACTGTGGAGTGTTTATCATTACATTATGTCTAAGTTCACCTGAACCAGTTATTAACGAAGGGTTAGTAGAGTAATTAAATTCACTATTTCTCGCTCTAACAAATACAAAGTTTGAAGTAATAGTTTCTTCTGATTGTATTCTAAAGCTTCCGCTAAAGTCTAATACGTCGTAAAGTTTTCTATTATTCAATGAAGCAGTATTTGCTGCTCTGTTAATACCTAATCCAAGACCACCGGCTGTTGAAGAAGCATCTAATGCTTTTCCATTTAATATTATTATTCCAATATCCGGTAATAATTTTCCATATGAACCTGAACCATCGGTGTATCCGTTGTCGTTTTTCTTACCAGAAGAAAGTGCTCCAATTGATCCAGTAACTAAATCATATACTCTACCAGCATCTGTAAATGTAGTAGTTGAAATAAGTTTACTGTTATCAGTTATAGATAAATGTTCTCCTGAACCAGATTGTTTCAATTCTAAAGTAAAACTACCTGGTAAAAGTTTTTCTTTGTATCTTGCTCTATCAATTGCTATTACATAAAAATGTTCAGCAGTAGTGTTACCGAAAGTAAAATCAGACTCTTCGTCTCCTAATACTAGGTTTCTATATTGACCATATACCGTAGAAGAAGGTGACTTACCTGCTACTGAAGTATTGTAATATAAAGAACCACTACCGTGTTTATCACCATACGCTATACTAAACTGTACTCTTGCTGAGGTATCAGTAGAAGCTGTTTGGTATATATCATAGTAATAGTCAGCTGATGTTCCACCTACTTGAGTTGATGAGGTGAAAAATGTAGATAATGTTGTAGCATTACCTGACCATACTGGTGTAGTTACTGACTCCGCACTAACTACTATATCTTCTCCTTCAAATCTTTTGTATGACATAATTAGTTAGTTTTAGTAATTGTTACTGGAATTGTTAATCTAGCACCTGATCCTCTACCAATTACAGTAATTGTTGTTTGTAATTGTGTATTAGAACCAAATAATGTGTTAACAGAAGTAGCTACTAAGTTAATCGTAGTACCAAGAACTGTTTTAGAAACGTTAGTTCCTATAGTTGTTGATGCATTTAGTCTTTCAGCATCTTCTGTGTTAATACCTGCTCCTGTAAATGAATTAAGTGTTCTTACATCTGCAATCGTAGCTGTATATCCTTGTTGCTCAAAGATTGAAGTTGCACCTAAGTAGTTAAGTGTTTGAGGGGTAATAGCTATAGAAGCACCTTGCTTCAATGATACTGATGTAATACCTAAATCTAGGACTGGTAATTTTGAAGTACCTCTTGGTAGAGTAGTTAATTTATACTTCATAATTTGTGTTTCGTCCGGAAATGCTTCTAATAACGGCATGTTTTCGATAGCTTCTCCGTACAACGCAGAACCTGAGGGATGTGATGGATTGTATAAGGTGTAATCTATCTCGTCATCTGCTAATGCAAATTGAGTGATCTTGAAAGAACCGTCCCCTCTAGCTAACAGTTCTCTCCCTTTTTTCGTTAGGATCGCATCCACCGTGACGATCGAATTGTCTAAGTATCCCATTTTGTGTTATTGTGTTTTATATAAATATATGTTAATTCAAGTTTATTATGCTATAGTTGTAACTACTCCATCTTCGTCTGTTGTAATTACTTTATTAGTTTCAACTGCAAACACCTTTAAACTTGCTGCTTTTCTTAATCTATTGGATTCTTCAATCTCTAAATAGATAACGCTGCCTGTTCTAGGAAAGTTAGGAAAAGATAAATTACCACCATCATTTACTCTAACAGAGTTAAAAAGTATATTTACTTTCTCTCTTTCAGATAATCCTTTAATAGTGGTGTTGTCTGCATCTGTTGTGTGTACACTTCCTTCAAACTTCTTAAAACCAATAGCTGGTTCGTTACCTGCTACTGCTTTTGAATTAGCTAATGTTAAGAAAGCTTGTTTGTCAAGTACTAATGACTTAATATTTTCTTGCTCTGGAGCACTCGTTGTTTTAGATCCAGCACTTCTACCAGATAGTAAACCTACTGTTTCATTAAAACTATCTACTATTTCAGCTTTCTCAGCTGTACCGGCTATAAGAGCATCTAAGTTACCAGGAATAATTTGAGATGCGTTTCTATCTACTACCATTGTTGTAGTGTTTCTTAATAGTGCTGAAGAGTTTCCTTGTAGTGGGTTAAAGTCACTATTAAAGTAACCTGTGTCAAAATAAGGATTAAATATAAATTCTGATTCATCCTCTATTTGTGAGCCAAAACCATCATCAGGCGGTAATGAATTAACTGATATAGGATTGATAGAGAAAAACGTATAATTATTTTTTTTCTGACGACCTGTAATTGTTGCCTCTATTCTTGCTCCTCCAAAGTCAAATTTAAACTTGCTTACTTCTTTTAATGGTGAAATTAAATTGTTACCTGCTAAATCTCTATTAGGTATAGAAAGACCCTGTATAACAAAAGGTGCTACAGGTACATTATCAGAGCCAGAAATACTAGAACTGTAAAATAAGTTAGCATTTCCGGTTCCGTAAAAGTTGGGGTCAGTATTTATAAATTCTTCTAAATTCATTATGTCTGATTAAATTTAGCGTAAAACTTATTTCCTAAAGTTTCCTCATCATACCTATAAATAGTTAGTGGGTTACTAGTTGAAAGAACTGATCCAGTACCTCCTGGGTCACCATACCATCCATTAAATGTAGCTGTATACCCGTCGTAGTTTCCTGATCCATAGCTTGAATTATATGTTCCTGAAGCTTGAATAGTAAAGAATTCAAAGTCGTCAAAGTCATGTGCAAACGTATGCGAGGATACAATATTAGATACTGCTATTGGATGAGTTATAGAAACTGTTTCATCTGTATCGGTATCATCAACTACTCCTACTATATATGATTCACCTATATAGCTTCCTGTAAGTGCAATAACACAGGCAGGTGGTGGCGGTAATGAGAAGTTGAATACTGTTATATCTAATTCAATAAGAGGTTGAGCTGAGTCGAGGAATGGGTTTCTTTTACCTAACTCCCCGTCAGTAGCTATAACTAATGAACCACTTAATTCTCCTGTATACATAGGAGACTCATCGGTAACGTTTCTATCCGTAGGACCAAGTGGAGTCATTATATGAGCATTATAGTTAGTAGTATAATCAAAACTACCAGAGCTATCATACACACCTCCTTGACTACCGGTTACAGTATTCGTTAGAATTGATGCTGTATATATTTTTTCTTCATAACTAAGCTCGACTTGCTTTGCTTTACTTCTAGCAAGATTGTGAGACTTAATTATTATTCCTGTATCTACTTTACCTCTTGCAGGAACAAAGTCTTTAATTATCTTGAATATAGAACTGTCAAAGAAGTTAAGTAACCTTATGAATGATTTAGGTGACTTAGAATACGCTAAGGTATCTTCCCATGCCCAAGACCCTGATTGCCAATATTGATTTATGTCTTGCCATTCTATTGGCTTGGCAAGTATGTCTTCTGATATAGCTTCTAATGCAGGGTAATGCTCTTCATACCTTCTTCTTGGATCTCCTATATATTGATCTATATCATAACTACCAGATATTTTTCTAGTAATATGTTCATTAGTACCGTGTGAAATATCAAATGCTACTTCAACGTTATGTAAATCATCTGTATATTTAGTTTCAGCTTGTTCAATAGAAACGAACTGAGATAGTGTACTACCCGAAACATAACTATGAGTATTATCTAATCTAATTTTATCTGAACCGCTTCTGAAAAAATAACTACCAGAAAGGGATAAGCTTGATGTAATTGCTTCTTGAGCTCCAAATTTTTGAGAATTTAGTTTTGCTCCTCCAAAAGATTTAATACTAAGAATAGATTCAGGTATACCGAAACAGTTAATTAATGCTCTTATTCCTCTCTCAGTACCTTTAGTTTTTATTAAATGAGGTAAGTTATGATATATTCTTTTATATATCTCTTTTTCATAATCATTTTTAGGTAGTGGTTGTAGATACTCTAAAGCTGTTGAGCCGCTGTTAAATGAAGCAGAAGTAGCGATAGACATTGTAGTTATGTTCTCACTACCTGTCTGGTATGTCTCCCCTATGAACTGTGCAAATAAGTTATCAGTAGTCTGATTACTATTATATAAATTTATACCAAATGATTCAACTACGTCTCTAACTATATCTTTACTTACACCAAAATCAAGTCTGTTATCTGAGTCGTACTTATCTGATACTGCTTTAAAGTATATCCATAGATTATCAAAATGTTGAGCAATCATATGAATAAAGAGAGTATACGGTTCATTATTACTATCCTCTCTAATAAAAGCAGGAATAGTATTAGTAAGTATATCTACGTTTGAAGTATCAAAATTAGAAGCTGTAATTAGCTGCTGATTAAACCACGTATTACCTATAGAGGAAGTAGTAGCATAATTAGTATAAGGCCTTTTAGTGTTAGATTTAGGCCATGATTCAGATCCAGATCTAAAGTATAAAAATCTATCGTAATGATCAAAATTGTCTACAAGTCCTCTAATTAGATTTTCATAGTATGTTTGACTACCAGAAACTTCATTTGAGTAGAATGAGCCGCTAGCTGCTTTAGATGCTGATATAGTATTTAGTGAGGTTTCATAGCTCTCTATTAATTGTAGCTTATATTGAAAGTTTCTTAATCTTTCTTCAGCAGAAGAGAAATGAATGAAGTCACTATAGTCTTCATGGTTAATCGCTATTTCAGCACCAGCATTTTTAAAGAGAGAGAATAGTTCATAATGTGAACCGGAAACTGGAAATGAGAATAATTCGTTAAAGTTTAAAAATTTTGTAGGTTCGTTTACTTTATCTACTTCTTCCAAAGAAAAGTTAGGTCCCTTCAGAAAAGGTACTTCAATTGTATCTACTAAAGGTTTAGCAGTAATTTCATAAAGTAAACTATCGCTTACTATCTCTTGTATAGTAATAGTGTCTTTTGCAGAAACCGTATCTAAGAGGGGTCCATATAATTTTAATATAATTGCTAACCCTTCGTTAGTTTCTAGCGTATCAACGTTAAGACCAACGTTGTAATTGTTTTCTCCATAGTCTACTCTAAACTGGGAGAAGTATGAGCTATCCTCTAATTTGCTTTTTAAAGTAGCAGTATATTCTAATACCTCTTCTCTAGTTAAAGTTAAACTAAGAGCTTTTATTTCTGTTCTATCACTAGAAATTTCTTGAATAAAGAACTCTCCACCCTCTTGGTTTTCAGAATATAGGTTATTTGTAAAGTTGTAAAGAACCCTTACATCACCAGTAGAGTAATCTAATTTTTTAATATCCTGTTCAGGGTCAATAGTGATAACAGATGCTCCTCTATCTCCGCTTATTTGTGCTTGAGCACCAAAAGTATACTCCTTATAGTTTGGAATATATTCTAATAAAGTATTGTCTACTGAGTATATACCAAGTCCTAGTCTAGATTCATTTAAGTCAAATACACTATCAACCTCAAATGTACCAATAAGGTTATTATCCTTTTTAGTAATCTTGGATTTCTGTGCTAAACTTTCTAGCTCTAATTGTTCTATGTTATATACAAAATCAGCCACTATTCAATATCTGGTTTGTTTGCTTCAATAAGTTGCTCTTGGTATTCTAAAACTTGTGCTCTCAATTGACTTATTTCATCCAATAAAGGCTGTATGTCAGTAGTATCTTTTTCAAAATCTACTATCTCAGAACTTCTTCTTAAAAGATATTCATGAGATTGATTATCTCCTTCAGGCGGTATTTCTAGAAAAAGTCTTTCATATTCACTAAAAAACTGTTCAATAGTTCTTTCTTGTTCCTCTGTCAAAGGTTGAGTAAAAGTCTTAAAAGACCTATCGATTACCTTACCGAAGGTATCTTTTTGATAAACCGTCTTTTTTATAGAAATATTTTTAGCCATTCTTAACTACTTTAAAAATGTTATTATTGTCTAGGACAACAGTGCTTCCATTTAAAGTAGTTTTAACTAATAGTTTATAATATCTTTCTGGCTGAAGAATATCCATATATATGTCAAAATAACTACTACTGTTGTCAGCTCCTATCTTTGTATATGTTGTATCAAAATCAACTATCATCTCTTGACTAAAATCATCCTGTATACCCCAATATGAGGTTGCAGGTAGTTTAAAGTTTGTAAGGTATATAGAAGAAGTTGTAAACGTTCTTGTTGGGTATTTAGGCCTAGCAGAGATTCTAAATCTAACTTTATCTGAATCGACGTATTCTGGTCTATGGTTTTTAATCTTTATAGTTGCAATGTCAGTATCTAATTCAGATAAACTACTACTATATACAGTATCGTCCCATTTTATTTCTAAATAAGGAGGAAAAATAGTATGAGTGTCCGATCCAAAATATTTAAGATTTACACTGGCAGATGTGTAGTTCTCATATTTATCTTCGATTTTAAGTAGGAGTCCATTGTTACTTAAGGAACCGCTGTACATCCCTTCAATGGCCTGTGTAACATCCATATTAATATCATATGTAGATGTTAGGTCAAAACTTTGTGTTGCTGCTGATGAGCTTAAGTGGTCACAGCCAGGGACAGTCCAAAGTGTTGTTGCGTCGTCTTTATGAACCCAAGATACTCCAGTTCTATTTACTGGGTCGTCATTTTTCTTTCCTGTTCCATTAGTCCATGAAGATGAAATAGGGTAAGCATAAGCTTTGAAGGTATCTGGTATTTCTGTTGCTGAAGCTAAGGATAAGTGTAAGCTAGCGCTAAACCCTCCAGTAACCTTATCATTAATACTGCTTGTTATGTCTGCTTGTCTAAACTGTATTAGAGATCTATTAGACCTACCTACTAAATTTACGTCTGGGTATCCTCCTATTTCTAATACTTCGTCTTTTCCGGCATTACTATACAATCCTGCAGTAGTAGGCTCAGAACAAACAAAAGCGTCTTTTTCGGGGTATATTCTAAATAATGCCATTTTATATCGTTGTTACTCTTCCTTCAATATCTATATCAGGAAATTTTACTTCAAAAATACAAGGGTCATAAGAAGGGTATAAAACTCCTCCTTTAGTTGCTCCTTCTACGTCATATGCAAAGCTTGAGTAATTACCCCCTGCTTTGTTGTTTATAGTGACAGACTTAACTGTCTGTACACCTTTAATTTGGTCTAGTACTGTAAATATGTTTGAAATATTAATTGGTTGATTAATATCTCTTTTACTAGTCTTAAAGAAATCTTTTAGTTTATTAGTACAGTTAAGTAGTACATCTCTTGAAGCATAGTTTGGTAAAGTAAGTACTTCAAATTTTACTCCTATATTCACTATAAACCCATCTTTAATATCAACAGCATCTGTTATCATCATATACTCAGTAAGATACTTTTTAAGGTTATCTTTTAATCCTGATGATGCTGTAATTAATTTACCGTCATTATCGTATGCTAGTATGTACATTGCTAATGCTAACGGATTTTTATCTAATACACTTTGAGTTGTATTTTGATTAAATTCTTTTGTAACAAATGCTTTTGCTACAGAACCAAACTGTGGCGGAAGAGATAATGCTCTCACTGTATAATCAGATGTAGTAACAGCTCTCTTTTGTTCAGAAAATGACTTAAGAGAATTTTGTCTCAACTCTTCTACTGTATCTCCATCTTTACCTCCGGATGCAGGTTTCTCGTTGTTAAACGTTAATGTGTCAAGGAAAGTTGAATCAGTTACTGTGGTGGTAACTACATCTTTATCAGTTATTGAGTTGGCAGGTGCATTAGCCTCTACACCGCCCCCAGTTAGGTATCTTATAGTTAATGTTGTATTGCTTGGAGCTAATCCATAAGTTCTAGTAAATAAGAAATTAGAAGGATCAAATGCTCTATCTATTTGTTCAACAGATTGTTTATCTCCAAACTTTCTAATATTTTGAGGATCAGGTAAAAAGTCTTCGTCTTTTGAACCTATTACCCCGGCTCCAAATTGAATTTGTAATACTCCTTTAGAAGTAAATCTTGTTACAAACCTTCTTGGTACTCTTTTTAATTGCATTAATGAAGGAACTAATGCATTATCTGCTGCAGTATTAGTCTCTTCATCAAATACAGTATCTTGTCCTAGGAATGGAACTTCAGTCCAGGTATTCCCATCACTGTCAGTTACGTCTAATACCTTAATAATATTAGTATCTTCTACATTTATAGTAGAAAACTTCTCTGCAGTTGTAAAAGTTTCAGATGTTGTTTTAATTTCACCTGATAGTGCTATAACACTTTTAGTTAAAGTATATTCAGCTGGGTTATTGTCTTCATCTACAGTTGCTATTTGAATATCTGTAGGGTCATAAGAGCTAGAAAATTTAAAGTCTACATTATCTTGTAGTATAAATGTTGTCTGTCCTGCTGCTGTAGATTTTACAGTACTGTTTTCTTGTACTTTAATAGCTTGATCCCAGTCAGGTATATAGTTACTACCTGATTTAGCTTGTACTTTTTGCTCTACTTTTAAAGTAGCTTCCGCTGCAGAAGTAACTCTTGGGCTATATCCCATCATATATGCTAGAGAATATAGGTTAGAAGGATTCTGTGCGTGTTGTAAAAATGTTTCTTGTAATTGTGTGTCTTGGTAAAATGAGAGAACGTCACCTACATATGATGCCATTTCTATAAACATCATACCTGGAGCGGTTTCGTTAAAGTCATTATAGCTATCTGGGAAATAGCTTTTAGCAAATTCTACTAACTGATCTTTAAAATCACCGAACTCTCTATTTACATATTTTATGTCTCTTTGTTCAGCCATTATTGTTCAAAATTAATTACCACCTCATCTGCTATGTTAGTATCTTTTACTTTATACTTCATAGAGAATTGAACAGTATTGTTATCCGGTATACCTACAGTGCTAATTTCAACCGGCTCTACTCTAGGAAAATAGAAAGCTAAGTCTGCCTTTACTAAAGCATCTATCTCCTTTACTTTATTTTCAGTTAGTTGATCAAAAACTAACCTACGTAAAGCGTTACCAAAATTAACATTTAAAAATCTCTCACCTCTACCTGTTAAGAAATAGTTAATAAGATTAGTTTTAATTGCTTGCTCAGTAGTATAATTAACATTAAATACTGCTTTACCTGAGAAAGGCAATTGTAACCCTACAGCTTTTCTAGGCTGTAGATCTAATGGATCTATTTTCTTAACTTCAAATGCCATAATTATGCTCCTGCTCTGGCCTTAGATGATTCGTTAGCTTTATCTAATATAGCTTTAGCTTTACTAGGATTAAATCCTGGTATAGCACTTAAATCAAGACCTGCTCCTCCTCCGCCTGTTACCTGTCTTTGTGCAAAGCTAGGTGCTGAGGTAGAGTTAGCGTTTATAATTGTTTTATAATCTTCATTGGTCATTTCAGCTTTAGTTTGATTTATCATCTCTTCTAAAGGAATTGTACCTTGATTTATCTTTCCAGTCGACCACGTTTTACTTATATCTTTTTGTGTAACTGGTTTATAGCTCTTTTCAGGTTTAGATGCTACTTTAACAGCTTCATTAAGCATGTCTTGTAGCTCTTCCTTCACAGCAGCCTTCACTTCTTCTCTTATAATTTTACGTAATTGATCGAGTTTCATATATATAAATAGTTTAGTTATGAAAGTTGGTTATCTATTCTGAACTTTATTTCGTTCAGTAATACCTCTACATCAGATGCAAAGGATTTTGGCCCTACGAACATTTCAACATTCTCGGGGTTTATTGCTACAGCAAACCTTCTAGGTGCAATAGGAGGTGCTGAAGGGTCTTTCTTAATTTTTAATTCATAAACTATTCCGTCAGGTCCAGTATGAAAAAATTTAGAATTATCTTTTGTGTCGTCATCATTAAGGTCATTAAATTGATCTATTAATCCCTTGATAAGGTCTTTTACTTCTTGGTCTATATTACTATCTTCTATTCCTTTAATACTATCTAATAGTTTTCGTACACTCTCATCTAATGCACCGTCTAAAGTATTCCAAAAGCCTTTGGTAGGAGGTATGTTTGATTTAGAAGAAAGGTGGTCTTGAAGACAAATGTACTCATCGCCTTTATATTTAACTTTGTCATTTTCATTGTAGTTGATACCTTCTAACCAGTTTCCTCTACTTTTTAAATCGCTTTGATTCTTAGAACTATCTTTACCGCTGTTAGTAAGTCCTTTATTAGATACCGAGGCTAATAGTTTAGGTCCTAAAGTAGAGAATATTAACTGTCTTCCTGATAGTCCAGAAGATACAAGGTCACTACCATCATCTTCTCCTTCGAATAAACCTAAGTCGTTTAATTCTTCATTAGTTAGTTTACCTTTATCTAGCTGCTCTTTTAGTGCTGCTTCTATTTCACAACATTTAACAGCCGTATCAGCTGCACCTAAGTTTCTTTTTAGACTCTTTAATGACTGAGAGGGTGTTGAAAGTACTGCTTCAATTGCTATTATAACCTCATCTATTTGTTTAATAAACTCTTTTAATAGGTGCATAGTATCAGCATACTTAGTTGTAATATTGATCGGTAGACCTAATATTAAACCTCCGGCAGGTCCTGGTGGAATACCAACACCTTGAGGTATAGGAAGGGTCAAGATAATTTTTAGTGCTGCTTTTAATCCTCCTAATGGTGGTTTTAATTTACCTGGTATAGCTTTAAACTTGGATATCCTACTTGATACTTTTTGTAATGCAGTTGTATTCTGGTTAAGTTTATTTCTTAATCTTTTAGTTTCTGCTCCAGTAGGGCAGCCTTTTCGATTTAGTGAATTAGTAATATTAGTTGAATTGCTTATTACTTTAGCCATAACACTACCTTGCATCTTACCAACTATTTTAGCAATTGCTCCATGTAATCCAGAATCGGGTATATTAACGTAAGGCATTATTCAGTAAATACTTTTTTAGATAATAATTGTTTTAGCAAACTCTTAAGTTGAGGTATAACCGGTACTATTGAGCTAGCCGTTGCAATTTGTTTAGCAACGTAGGCAGGAGGTGCTGGTGGTGATGTAGCGATACTCTTACAGAGAGTCTCGAATTGAGAAATAAAATCATCCAACCAGTCGATAGACGTTTGACCCAATAGTACTGGTTCTATCTCCTTAAATGCATCTGTACCTAGATAAACTTTAGTAGCATCTAAAGCTACGTAATCTTCTCCATCAATACCTACAACTTTACCATTTAATCCAATTCCTTCTACGGCAGATAAAAATATACCTTCTTCTTTAGCGTTAAAGAATAATCTACCTCCGTTAAGTAGTATTTGGTTACCTTTGTAAGCATCAGCTTTATCTGGTTCAGAGTCCCAAGCATCTCTTTTATCGTTTGCTTGAGTTAATTCAAATTTATGATCAGCTCCTAAATATATAGAATTAGGATCTTCATTTATATCCTCTACAACGGGTGTTACTCCGTCTTCAGGTTCTTTCCAGCCATTAGATATTATAGCATATGGCTCACCATCGTTACTGCCGTCTGTAAATTCATTACTATCAAACTTAGATCCTCCAAATCTTATAGTAGTACCGAATCTACTTTCCATTATAACATCTCCTGGGAATGCTTGAATAGGTGGAACATTATCTTTTTCTTCGAAATCTTCTCCTAAATCGACGGATGCACCTTCTCCAGCTTGTTTAGTATCTGGGTATGCATTATGGTGGGGTGAGTTCCAGACTCCTACTATAGCAGTCCAGTAAGTCTTTTTAGCACCAGCATCTACATCTCTTTCATCAGATGGTAACTGTTCTAATCTAACTATCTCGTTTTTTAAGGGAATCTTTTTAAATTCAGAAATACCTGCATAGGCAAACCTTAGAGGGGTTTCACCATCTTCTTTTACAGGGTTGAGTATATCTCTATAAAATAGACCATAAAGAGCGTTAGAGCCGCCGAAGTTATCATACTCAGGATGAAAACTATCTTGAACAACATCTACTACTCTTCCGAATTGTGGTCCTCTTTGTACAGAGCTCCCTCCGCCACCGCTGCCGCCGGTATTGCCGAAAGATTTAAACATTATCTTCTGATTCTTCTTTTTCTATTTTATCAGGTACTTCTTCTATCTCTTGATCTAATTGTTCTTGCTCGTCTAATAGATCTTGTAAGTCAGAGAAATCAAATTCTCCTCCTTCTCCTTTAGCTGCAATTGCTTCTAATCTTTGAACTACTGTAGCTAACTTAATTAAATGCTCATCGTTCTTTACTCCTATCTCCATGTATTCCTTAATCATAGGTACAATGAGAGTTGCATCGCCAATGTTTTCTATAAGAGGTTTTAATTCACCAATTAAAGCTTTTACTTGACCTTTAGTCTCTTTAGAATTATCATAAATTTCTCCAAAGAGATCAGATAGAGTTTTACCGTTAAATATTTCTTTATCTAAACTCATAGTCTAATATATTTTTATATAAATAGATTATAACACTTTATTTGATATTAATCCTTGATCATAAAGGTCTTGATACTTATCTTTAAAGTTTAATTTAAGTTTAGTAATTACTCTGGTTAAGTTAGGTGTATCACAATCTGTCATCTCTCTTATGTAGATATAGAGAGCTTTCTTTTTAAATATTTCTAGATCATTTCTAGTTCTAAATAATGTAAGAACTGCATCAGCTATTTGCTTTTCATGTTCTTTTTTAAACATTTCATCTAAAATCTCATATACTGATTGTACCCACCTATCAATAAACTGGGCTAAAGTAATACCACTATCATGATCTAGTGCTCCAGTATCAGGTACATAGCCATCTGCTACGTCATCCCAGGAGCCTATTTGTTTTAGTTTTTTATAGTTCTTATTATTGTAGTTAATTAACCACCTCTTAACGATTGTTCCAAAATACGAATAAGCTTTAGCACCATTAGTAGGATCAAACTTCATAATCTTCTCCTCTAATAAAACAGAAACGATCTCATGTTTGAGATCTTCTATTTTTTCTACGTCGGTGTAGTAAAACTTAAATGTATGTATAATATTCTCTGCTAACTTGTAGAAAGGTAAGTAAATATGTTCTGTAAAGATTCTATTTCTATACTCTGAATCTGTTGAAGTGTTGTATTTTACTATGTAGTCTTCTGTTTCTTTTGTGAAGTAGTTAGCTTTTGCCTTCTTCCTTGCCATAATTTTCGGGGAGCATGTATTTATCGAGCTCGCTTTGTATTTCTTTTAATTTATCAAAAAAATAACCGACCTCGTCATCGCTCTGAAAGACCCCTTTTTCGTCTAGCTTTCTTAGGTGCATTTTCGAATCTCTAATTAAATCTGAGATTCTTTGAAGATATCCTGTTTGATCAACGGTAACATCTTCGTACTTTTCTACTTTTATAAGTAGGTTTCTTAAAATATAGATAAAAAGTAACAATATTCCAACTAAAATGGAAACTATTACGTTATATAATGAGAAAAAATCTGCCATATTATAGTTTTTTTAACATATTACTAAGGCCTTCTGAGGAATTTACTCGTTTGCCTGTAGTAGATTTTGTTTTTTGTGTTTTAGGTATAGTAGTACCCCCATTTCTTTTCCACATATCGTACTCAACTTTAGAAGCTAAAAAGTCAGCTGTGTGTAGTACTGATATAATAGAGGTTTTCTGCCTAGAAGACTCCATATTACTGAAAAAGTACGCTTCATTAGCTTTATCAAACACTCCATCATGTAGTCTTATACCTAAAAACTCATTTTTAGACACTTTTATACCAAATTTCTGCAGTATAAACAAAGATCTGTCGGGAATAAGCATAAAATCTAAGTCTGGGTTGTAAGTATACATTTCTGATAGCTTATCTTGTCGCCATTTATCAGTCTGAGGTATATAGTTAGGTGAATCTCCATCACCAAGCTTACCTAAATCGTGGAAAAGTGCGGCAAATACAAGTTCCTCTTCTGTAAAGTCAATTTCTCCACCCATTTCTTTGTATAACCTGGACTGCTTTACCGCATATTCCACTACTCTATTGACATGGTCAACGTATCCACCTGGGAATGCATTGTGATACCATTTTCTACCACTAGCTGGAGCCATTACATAGTTCTCCTCCATGTGAGTGAATAGTTCTTTTATGGAATCTTTACGATCACCAATGTAAGTATCAACAATCTTAAGATGTTTTTCCCAATTTTTCTGTATTTGTTCTGCTGAAAGCATAAAATTTACCTTTTTAATATTTTATATCGTTATATTTATTATATATTTATATATCTATATATTAATAATATTATATTTTATATATATTCATATAACATATCTTTAAGATATATAAATTTTTTCAAAGAAGCAACTATTCTACAATAAATTTTGCTTCGTAGTTATCTTTTAGTACCGAGTTTTCACCTGCATCCCATAAAACCCTCATATAAACAGTAATAGTATCATTAATCATTTCTGGAATAAAAGGTCCTAAGTATCTTCTTGATGTCAACTGACCATTCTTTTTTGAGAAACGAATACCTGTAGGTTGTGCAATATTAATTACTTCACCCTCGTATTGAGTTAGATTAACGTCTGTCCACCCTGCCGGTAAAGGTAGTCCGTTCGAAGTGTAGTTTCCGAAAGGAGTATAGTAAGGTACGGATATAACTAAGTTAGAACCAATCTTCCAACTAGTGTTACTATCGAACCTCGCCTCTAATACCGACTCTTCATTATATTGCCAATAAGGGTTAACTTCGGAAGCGGTAACATCTACAAAGAAGTAGGGAAGGTACTCTCCTGTCCAATCTAAAGGAACGTGGTAATAACCATTTTCATCCTTCTCATAGTTCCAAACCATTTGAGCTTGACAGCCGTCGGGACAGGTGTCGGGCAGTAGGTCGTCTTTTTGACAAGAGGTGAGTAGTATTAAGCAAGTTACGGCCGCCGCGCGAAACGCGCGCAAGTTGAACCGCGATTTATTTATTATTGTTTTCATCTATAACCATTTTATAAGGTTCTCCTATTCTCTTTATAACAGATTTAGCATCTTCTACAGTGATATAAAAGAACTCTTTTTTATTATTAACTCTAAAGCCTTCTTTTTGAAGATAGGCATGTATTTCTTTTTCTAGATCATGAGCATTGAAACAAGGGTAGGCCCATTCGACTATAAAGTCTTGAGCTACACCAGTAGCGCTATTTATCTGCTTTACTCTCTCAGAAGGTTTATTCTTTGTAAAACCTATTTTAACTATCTCAGGCATAGTATCATTTGATAATACATATATCCATTGGCTTCCTTGCATCCCTACTGGTATCTTATTCCTTACCTTACGGTTAGTATAATAAGTAACGTCTTCCCAGCCTTCGGCTAGTTTCTGAGGATCAGTACTAGGCGTTAATGTAAACCCATATATAGGGGCATCTGTTTGGTCGTGATCGGCTTTGATTAGATTCGAAGCTTCTTTTACGGATAGTCTTTTTAAACTCATAACCTTTATTTACAATAAATATAAGAAATCTTTGTCAGGGAGGCAACTATTTACACTACTTTTTTTGAAGAGTTTTCTTCTATATATGAATCTAATAATAGATCTTGATACCTCTTTATAGTAGCACATCTTTCATAATGTTCTATTTTTTCAAAATATCTTAATAAAGTCTCTAATCCCATAAAGGTTTCATCTCTACCAAAAGAATCAGCTATCTTATATATCTTATTAAAGTTAGTACTATCTATTCTATCTAGATATCTATAAAGCTTAGTGAAGTATTTATATTTAGTCAGATCTCTTACGTTCTTATAATGCTCTGGATGTCTTCTCATATACATCATATCCATTATAGCGTAATTCTCTATACCTCTTAGAACCATTCCCATTAGAACAAAAGGATTATTTAGCTGTTCCTCTACTCCGTGCTCTTTGTAGATTTCTTCATCACCAGCTTCAAATATAGAAAATAAAGTATTCTTATCTAATGGTTGCATATTCATAAATAGTTGTTGGAACTATGAATTATATTTCTTATATTTAAATAAATTAGTTATGGATTTTAAAATAATAGGATTAGCACACGGACCATTACTTGGATTTCAATATATTGATAAAGAAGATGAAGATGATTGGACAGAATTCAATATATATCTTCTAGTAATATGTCTTTCATGGAGATTTTGGTAGATATTTATTAGTATGCGAACAGTTAAATGGTTTAGCAGTGACTCTTCTGCTAACTTTCGTTATCACTATAAGAAGTATCCCCTGTTATTTAAAAGGTATAAGGATACACCTATCGAGTATACTTTAAACTCTTATGAGTTTCGTACTGATTTTGAGCTTGAAAAAGACAGAAGAAAGAAAGTTGACATATTTCTTGGGTGTAGCCATACATTTGGTGTCGGTCACTACGTTGAAAACACATGGCCGTACTTTATGTCTAAGTATACCGGTAATAGATTAGTGAATCTAGCTATGGGAGGACATGGTACTATGCATTCCTTCTACCATCTACTAAAATATATAGACTTTTATAACGTTCAAAACGTTTTTCACTTTCAACCAATATATCCTAGGTATGATTATTTCAATGTTTCCACATTGAAGAAGAGAAAAGGTCAGGTTATTCACGTTCATACTCCTCATCATGTTATGATTAATGGTGAGAAACCACCACTTATGGCCTGGACTCCTGAATATGAAAGAGAAATACTAGTATCTGACTCATATATGCACTTTAACCACATTCAAAACATAGTAGCAATACGTGGACTCTGTGCAGAACGTAATATTCCCTACTTTCATGCTCATAGACATGTATATGTACCCAACTTTACTGATGAAGTTGAAAGAGGAGACTATAAACTTAATGTGATAGGTGATGTAGACCTTATAAACAAACATCATATAGTTGCTAGAGACGGGACTCATGAACCTGTTCACTTCCAAAAACTGGTATATATGAACTTTAAAAGGTATATGAAGTTATTTCCCCAAGGAAAAATAGAAACTATCCCTTATTATGAGGAAATCTTTCCTAAAACTACGTATAAGCCTCCATTTATGCACAAATAACCCTATAGGCAAAAATTTTTCCAAAAAATTTCCCTAAGATCTGTTGGAAAACTGGTGAAAAGTTCTTATATTAATAATATATGACGATTTAAAAGTATGCAAACTATAGAAGACATTGTGTATTCCGCACTCTCCCATGGAAAACGTGATGAATTGTATAAAGAAGTTAGTAAAATCAAGACTGAGGAAGGTTCTCCCGCTGAACTCATAAGGATATACGAAGAAGCATACAGAAGAGTCGTAAGTAGACAATAGAATATGGAAAATTTAGTTATGAGCGATACAGCAAGTAGTACTCTAAGTAGTTTAGGCGACGTATACTCCAGTACACCTATAGTGTTTATAGTCTTAATAAGCTTATTAGTACTTAGTGGTGTATATATTTGGAAAGACGACATAGAAGAGACTACTAGTGAAGAAGCCTAATGAAATGCTTTATGTGTTAGGAGGGTTTGTAGTATATTTGATTGTGTTGAGGATATTATTAGCATTCTCTTAGTATCAATATATAAATATATATTACCTATACCATGAAATCTAGCAGAATTATGCAATTAGGTATGGCAAAATCACGCAGACTACCAACCCCTTAGGGAACTATACTGTCACTGTTATATCACCATGAGTGCACCATACAGGCAAACGGCCGGTAGGTTTCCGGAAGGACTCTCTATACAAACTATTTTATCCTAAACCAACTAGCAAGGACAGAATATCCATAGAGCTATATACAGAAGGTAGAACACTAGAGCTATAAATAAGAATGATGTTATAGGCTCCCAGTTACGTACT